>Ga0256404_1000923_pt1 | contig 74840 bp, 60 predicted proteins | sample RumenRJG_01DNA_FD_185990 | JGI IMG/M metagenome (GOLD analysis project Ga0256404, IMG submission 185990) | Bovine rumen microbial communities from Lethbridge, Alberta, Canada - RJG_01 | ecosystem: Host-associated > Mammals > Digestive system > Stomach > Rumen | place: Canada: Alberta | collected...
AAGGGAAGTAGAATGGCCTATTCCTTCAGCATTTATTATAATGTGATGCTGCTTGCCCTTCTTACGACCTTCTATAATGTGGTCAACAATCTTCTGCTCATCATAATCATAATACTCTGGAAGCAATACGTCCTCTGCACCATTGGCAATACCACACCATAGGGCAATATATCCAGCACCTCTTCCCATAACCTCTATAATGGAACATCTCTCATGGGAAGTAGATGTATCTCTAATCTTGTCAATAGCTTGCATAGCCGTATTAACAGCTGTATCAAAGCCTATTGTATATTCTGTACAGGCAATGTCTAAATCAATTGTTCCAGGAACACCAATGGTATTAACACCATGCTTAGCAAGTTCTGTTGCACCTCTGAAGGAACCATCTCCTCCGATTACAACAAGACCATCTATTCCATGCTTTGCGCAGATATCAGCAGCCTTCTGAACAACCTCAGGCTTCTTGAATTCCTTACATCTTGCAGTCTGGAGAATAGTTCCACCCCTGCCAATAGTCTCAGACACATCATGACTATTCATCTCGAATATTTCTTCTGCAAGAAGACCTGCGTATCCTCTTCTGATACCCATAACCTTCTTGCCTAAATAGATGCTCTGTCTAACAACTGCTCTAATTGCTGCGTTCATTCCTGGCGCGTCACCACCACTAGTTAATACTCCAATTGTGTTTACTTCTTTAGACATAATCTTGCCTCCATATTATCTCTATTCTCGACAAAATATCATTCAAAATTATTCAAAGTCAGTTCTGTCCACTCAATATTATACTATATACATAAATGATATGAAAAGAGTTTCCTTTAATAATTTCTGCGATTACTGTTGAACTTATACTTGGCAGGCTGCACCCTGACCTTGTCATTTCCAAAGGTAGCTCGTAGCTTATCAACAATTCCATCCTCTATTGAAATGCACTTATTCGGCCCAAGCTCCTTAACCAAATGTCCATCCTTAATAAAAATGCATACTCTGTCAGTTCCCTGACTTTCACCAAGGATATTGTATAACTTATTCTCATTTTCAGCAAATAATTCTTTGTTATCGAAGATAACCCAGGCAACGCTTCCTACTTCCTCGAAAGGAACAATACCCTCACATATAAGCTTGGCGTCCTTATCATCAGCAGCATTAACACGACCATACAATAGAACCTTGGCGTCTTCTTTGATTACATTTCTGTTCCTCTCATATTGGTCCGGAAATACTATTACCTCTCCCTGACCTACTAAGTCCTCAACAGTTATAAAAGCCATGGTCTTATTAGTTGAAGTGTATTTTATATTAACATTTGTTATCATTCCACCAATTACAATGTGAGAATTATCCTTGGCCTTACACTCTCCAGTAACGCTATCAATCATCAAATCACTAATTGGATTAGTCACATTCGCCTTCATAATATTCTGATATCCCTCAAGAGGATGACCACTTATGTAAATGTTAAGAGCCTCCTTCTCGAATTCAAGAATGGTCTCCTTGTCGTACTCCGGCAGATTAGGAATTGATATCTCGAACTGCTTCTTGCTCTCATCAGACACAATATCAAGAAATGACATCTGTCCTTCGATTGACTTCTTCTTCTCAGAATTGATGCTATCGAGAATCCTAACATATACAGAAAGCATCTGTCGTCTGTTAACATCCAGCCCATCTAGCGCTCCTGCCTTAATAAGATTCTCAATGGCTCTCTTATTAATGTCCGAACCATTGACACGAGTTATGAAATCAGCAATACCTGTATATAAACCATTATCATTTCTCTCGGCAACAATCCTGTCAATAACGTTGCGACCTACACTCTTGATTGCATACATACCATATCTAATACCGTCACCGTCTACGCTGAATCGGCCTTCTCCAGAATTAACATTCGGTGGTAATACATTAATCCCCATATTCTTACAATGGAAAATGTATTCTGACACCTTAGTTGTATTGTCAATTACAGAACTCATTAGACTTGCCATGAATTCTAGTGGGTAGTAGCACTTAAGGTATGCTGTCTGATAAGCCACTACAGCGTAGGCTGCCGCATGAGATTTGTTAAATGCGTATTTGGCAAAATCAATCATCTTATCATATATCTCGTTGGCAACATCCTCGCTAATGCCATTATTAATACAACCTCTAACTCCTTCTTCCTCATTACCATAGACGAAGTTGGCACGTTCCTTTTGCATAACGGCGTCCTTTTTTTTGGACATGGCTCTTCTTACAAGGTCGCTTCGTCCCATGGAGTATCCAGCAAGGTCACGAACAATCTGCATTACCTGCTCCTGATATACAATACATCCATAGGTTGGCTCTAATATAGGCTTAAGCTGCGGGCACAAATATGTAACCTTAGACTTATCACCTTTACCAGCAAGATACTCTGGAATAAAATCCATTGGACCAGGACGATATAAGGATATACCTGCAATAACATCCTCTAATCTCTCTGGCTTAAGGTCCTTCATGAAGTTCTTCATTCCAGTACTTTCTAACTGGAATATACCATCAGTCTCACCTGAACCAATAAGGTCAAATACCTTCTTGTCGTCATATCCTAGCTCGTCAAAATCAATGGATACATCTGGGTAGGTACTTTCTATCATCTTAATTGCATTATCAATAACTGACAAAGTACGAAGACCTAAGAAGTCCATCTTAAGAAGACCTAATTCTTCAATGGTTGTCATTACGAATTGAGTCGTAATTGTTCCATCCTGTGCTCTTGCAAGTGGCACATATTCTTCCATCGGCTTCTGAGAAATAACTACTCCAGCCGCATGCATAGATGTATTCCTTGGAAGACCTTCCAGCCTCATAGCCATATCAAGAAGATGCTTTACAGTCTCGTCCTCATTATACATCTGTAGCAATTCTGGATTCTTCTCTAAGGCTCCCTTAATTGTAATCTTAAGCTCTCTTGGAATACTCTTGGCAATCTTATCTACATAAGCGTAAGGAAGGTCTAGGACACGACCTACATCACGAATAACATTTCTTGCAGCAAGGGTTCCAAATGTTACAATCTGGGTTACGCAATCCTTGCCGTATTTGTCTACAACATAGTCAATAACCTCGCCTCTTCTCTCGTCGGAAAAGTCGATATCAATATCAGGCATGGACACACGCTCAGGGTTGAGGAAGCGCTCGAACAGCAGGCTATACTTAATAGGATCTATATCAGTAATTCCTGTTGTATATGATACAAGGGAGCCTGCCGCCGAACCTCTTCCAGGTCCAACTGGTATATCATGCTCTCTAGCAAAGTTAATAAAATCCCATACAATCAGGAAATAATCTACATATCCCATCTTGCGAATTACATCTAATTCATATTCGAGATTAGGAAGAAGCTCTTCATGTCTGTCAGGGTATCTTCGCTCTAATCCCTCTTTACATAATTTGTTAAGATATGTCCATGAATCGTATCCCTCAGGCACTTCAAAATGTGGCAGCTTCGTTACGCCAAATTCTATATCTACATTACACCGCTTGGCAATCTTAACTGTATTGTCAATGGCCTGTGGTGCATATGGGAAAAGAGAACGCATCTCCTCTTCACTCTTGACATAATACTGTCCACCCTCATATCTCATTCTGTCTTCATCAGCAACCTTCTTGCCAGTCTGAATACATAGCAAGATATCGTGAGGAACCTCGTCCTCTGCAAATGTATAATGCACATCATTAGTGGCAACAAGCTCTATTCCTGTCTCCTGGGAAATCCGCAGTAATCCTTGGTTTACGTCTTGTTGAGTCATGATTCCATGGTCTTGTAGTTCAAGAAAATAATTGCCTTCTCCGAAGCAGTCCCTATGCCATAAAGCAGCCTTCTTGGCTTCTTCATATTGTCCCATCTGAAGCAATCTTGCTACCTCTCCAGCAAGACAGGCACTAAGACATATAATTCCCTCATGATACTTCTTTAAAATCTCCCTGTCTACTCTTGGCTTGTAATAAAAACCATCAACAAATCCAGCTGATACGATTTTCATCAGATTGCTGTAGCCCTCATTGTTCTCTGCCAGCAAAATAAGGTGATAATATTTGCTCTCATTATCATCTGCCGACTTATCGAATCTGGAACCTGGAGCCACATATACTTCGCAACCTATAATAGGCTTAATCCCTTCCGCCTTAGCCGCCTTGTAGAAGTCAATAACACCATACATTACACCATGGTCTGTTATGGCTGCAGAATCCATCCCAAGTGCTTTTACCTGACGAACATATTCAGTTATCTTGTTAGAACCATCCAGTAGAGAGTACTCTGTATGGACGTGCAAATGTGTAAAAGACATAGAATTCCTTTCTTATAAGTTATTCACAAGAAGAGTCACATATCAACATTAATGCCCTATCTGTGGTGGATAACTCTATAATGTATAATCGAGAATCAACAAGTGGCAAACCACGCATTTACAGGGTTTCGACAAATCAAGGGCTAGGTGTGAACTAATACTTTATTAGTCCTCGCCCAGCCCCTTTACTCGCCACGAAACTATATTCAGGTTATGTGTTATTTTGAATCAACAAACTTCTGAATGTTGGAAGCGTTAACATATTTCTTAGATCTGTCACCATTGACAACTACTAATGTAGGTGCTTGCATGATACCGAACTTCTCTGTCATATCTGTCTCTTCCTCAGCATCTACAAGTACATAATCCTCATCGCTTAACATCTCTTTTGCTAATGCACAATTAGGACATGTCTTAGTTGTAAATAAGTACTTAACTGTTGCACCTGATGTACCATCTACATTAAGCTCCTGAGTGACCTCAGTCTTAATCTTAGAAGGCTTCTTCAAGATTGAGTGCTCAATGTCATACATCTTACGATTCTTATATTCCTGACTCTTACCTTCATTCCAGTTCTGAACTGGTCTGTAATATCCAGTAATTCTTGAGTAAACCTCAGTTGGAGCTCCACAGTGAGGACATGTTGTAGTCTCTCCTGCAAGATATCCATGCTCCTTACATATAGAATATGTAGGAGATAATGTGTAATAAGGTAATCTATAATTCTCAGCTATTGTCTTAATTAAGTTAGCTGCTGACTTCCAATTAGCCATCTTCTCACCAAGGAATGCATGGAATACAGTTCCTGATGTATATAATGTCTGAAGTCCATCCTGGATATCAAGTGCATCGAATATATCAGATGTGTACTCAACTGGAAGATGTGAACTATTAGTATAGAAAGGAGTATCTCCTTCAAATCCAGCAGTAATAATATCAGGATACTTAGCTCTATCATGCTTAGCTAATCTATATGTTGTTGACTCAGCAGGAGTAGCCTCTAAGTTGTAAAGGTCACCATACTGCTCCTGATAATCAGAGAGACGCTCTCTCATATGATTAAGAACATCCTGAGTGAACTCCTGAGTCTCCTTATTAGTAAGGTCCTTCTTAAGCCACTTAGCATTAAGACCAACCTCGTTCATACCAATCAAACCGATTGTTGAGAAATGGTTGTTAAATGTACCAAGATATCTCTTAGTATATGGATATAATCCTTCTTCAAGAAGTCTTGAAATAACTCCTCTCTTAATCTTAAGAGATCTAGCTGAGATATCCATTAATCTGTCAAGTCTGTTGTAGAAATCTTCCTCATTCTTAGCAAGATATGCTATACGAGGCATATTGATTGTAACAACACCAACAGAACCGGTGCTCTCTCCTGAACCGAAGAATCCACCTGACTTCTTACGAAGCTCTCTTAAGTCAAGACGTAATCTACAGCACATAGATCTAACATCACTTGGCTCCATATCAGAATTGATATAATTAGAGAAATATGGTGTACCATACTTAGCTGTCATCTCGAATAACAACTTGTTATTCTCTGTATCTGACCAATCGAAGTCTCTTGTGATTGAATATGTTGGAATTGGATACTGGAAGCCTCTTCCATTAGCATCACCCTCAATCATAACCTCGAGGAATGCCTTGTTAATCATATCCATTTCTTTCTTACAATCTTTGTATTTGAAGTCTTGCTCTTCTCCTCCTACGATTGCAGGTAACTCTGCAAGGTCGCCAGGAACAGTCCAGTCAAGAGTTATATTAGTAAATGGAGCTTGTGTACCCCAACGAGATGGTGTATTGACGCCATATACAAATGATTCTATACATTTCTTAACGTCGTCATACTCTAAATTATCTATTTTAACAAATGGTGCAAGATATGTATCAAAAGATGAAAATGCCTGTGCTCCTGCCCACTCATTCTGCATAATACCAAGGAAGTTAACCATCTGGTTACATAGAACAGAAAGATGTGATGCAGGTGCTGAAGTAATCTTACCTGAGATTCCTCCAAGACCTTCTGTAATTAATTGCTTAAGTGACCAACCAGCGCAGTACCCTGTTAACATTGAAAGATCATGAATATGGATATCTGCATTTCTATGTGCATCTGCAATCTCATCATCATAGATCTCAGATAACCAGTAATTAGCAGTTACAGCACCAGAATTAGAAAGGATAAGACCACCAACTGAATATGTTACAGTTGAGTTCTCCTTAACTCTCCAGTCCTCAACCTTAACGTAGCTGTTAACTACATCCTTGTAATCTAATATAGTATTCTTCATATTGCGCATCTTCTCGCGCTGTCTACGATATAAGATATAAGCCTTAGCTACATCTGTATATCCTGTTGACTCTAAAGTCTTCTCAACACTATCCTGGATGTCTTCAACATTTACCTTGTTATCCTGAATCTTCTCTTGAAAATCAGAAGATACACGAAGTGATAAAAGACCGATAATGTCATCATTGTAAGACTTGTTAGTTGCATCAAATGCCTTGGCGATTGCGTCATTGATCTTGCCAAGGTTGAACTCTGTTACTTCTCCATCTCTCTTAACTACTTCAAACATTTTCAACTCCTAAAAAATAATATTTTTGTTACTAAATGGCGATACTTTGCCTGTATCGCCGACGTAAAGATATTGTATCACTCAAATTGTTCTCCGTCAACACCCAAAACACAATATATAGGGGTTTATTTTTTTGGCATAGTGTATATATTGTAGAATTTTCCCATCAAAAAAGTCCCATAACATCGTGGATTATGGGACTTAATGTGTATTTTTAACTATATTTTGTGGGAATAATTTCGGCAATTTAACCAACTATTATAGCCTGGTGGAAATGAAGGTTTTCTCCCTATCCATATCTACATCTTGTGGATAGAGCTCTAAAAACTCAATACATGAATTAAATGCATCTTCAAATCTTCCTAAGGCTTCAAGAGCTGCAACCTTGTTCCTAAGCAGATCCTTCTTATTATTCACAACAAGCTTGCCTAAGCCCTGCTCAACATACTCAAGAGCTACATCTGGATGATTCCTCTTAAGTTCCATTGATGCAATTGCATTACAGGCTAGCGCACTAATAGTATCCTTTGACTTGTATTCTTCAAGGAGCTTATCACATTTTAACTCATCCCCCTGCTGCAAATACAAATTAGCAAGATATATATTAGCATCCTCTGCGCCCTTGTCGTCTGCCTTCTTGAAAGCAGTCTCTGCCGCGTCATATTGCTTCATAAGAGAATAGATTCGCCCTCTTGCAAGACAATCATCAGCTGATTCTCCACTCTTCTCTAAGGCGATATTAAGGAATTCTTCTCCTTCCTTAATGAAATTATTAGCCGCAAGATTCTCGTATATGGCAATATACAAATCATAATCTTTTTCGTCTAGCTTAATAGCTGCCTTGTAGTCATTCAAGGCCGTCGCCTTCTCACCACTCTTAAGATATACGCTTCCACGAAGGAACAGAGGATTAGGGTCGTCTTCATCATAATTCGCAAGTGCAGTATATGTCTTAATAGCGTCTTCGTAATCACCACTATTATACTGCGCAGCTGCTTTATAATAGGAAATGTCTATCTCCTTATCTCCTACTCTGCCTTCAGCTAAAGCCAGACCTTCATTAAGAAGTTCTATAGCCTGTGCATAGTTGCCTTCGCTCATATATTTTGAAGCATTGTTAATTATTATGTCCTGTCGTTGTGCCTTGGTGGTACATCCTCCTGCAACTACAGCAAGACCTAATACCAAGACTAATCCAAGTAATTTCTTATAAGTGTTCATCTCTCTCAACCTTGTCATAATGCTTTAAGAATATTGGCTCCATAGCTGCCATCAGCTTCATGTCAAGATTGAACATATATACAAGGAAAGTAAGTAGGAACAATCCAACAATTACTGCTGCTATAACAATAAGTGCTATTACCCATCCACTCATAGTCTTCTCTCCTTTCGTTACGTCAATTCCATTCTTTACACTTTCAAGCTTCTCTTTATATTCAATTATATCCTTGATTCTTTGTTTTTTCTTACTCATATTACTTTGCCATTCCTTTTTGACGTGCAAACTCTGCTGCTCCAAGTGCTCCCATAAGCTGAGGATCAATTGGTAAATCAATAACCTTAAGCTTAAGCACCTTCTCAATTGCTTCCTTAAGACCATCGTTCTTAGCACAACCACCTGTTAATGTAATCTTATCAACAGCCCCTGCCTTCTTAGCCATTACGAAACATCTCTTAGCTACTGATAACTCAATTCCAGCTGCAATCTCATCCATTGGCTTTCCTTCTCCAACAAGAGATATAACTTCAGATTCAGCAAATACTGTACACTGAGCTGTAATTGGAATAACATTCTTAGCCTTAAGGGATAGCTTAGAGAAATCACTAAGTGACATCTCAAATGCTCTTGCCATAGCCTCGAAGAATCTTCCTGTACCGGCTGAACATTTGTCATTCATAGCGAAATTCTTAACTGTACCGTCTGTATCAACAGCGATACCCTTAACGTCCTGACCACCAATATCAATAATTGCTTTTACAGTAGGGTCAGCTACATGAACTCCCATAGCGTGACAGCTTATCTCTGATATATTCTCGTCGGCAAATGGAACCTTGTTACGTCCATAACCTGTTCCTACAAGATATGCTAAGTCCTTAGCATTCTTAAGCTCAGGCACCTTCTCGATAGCTTTATCTAATGACTCCTGGCAGCTTTGTACTGAGTTGATTCTACTCTTAAGTGTAACATCAGCTACCATCTTGCCATTTTCATCAATAATTACACATTTCGTATATGTACTTCCTGAATCACAACCACCATAATACTTCATATCAATATCTCCTTAATTATAATATGTTAGAATTAGTACGAATTCTCGTCCTCTAAAATCTCAAGTGTAGGGTCAACTGGCTCTTCACGCATAACAGTTCTCATATATCTGTTAACATCATCACGAACACCCTGTCTTGATACTACACGAGGGTCGAACAATTGATGCTGAACCCACATGAGATGAATTCCCTTCTCTCTTGCTTTCTCCTCGAACTGACCATGCATACCATCTAAGGCCTTACATGTAATGTGCTCCCATAGTATAACCATGTCAGCGTTGAATTCCTCACAGAACTCCCACAATTCGTCAAGCAATACCTTGTAACCACCATGGGTTCTGTTACGCATAATCATGTTCTCCTGAAGCCAAGCCATATCGTAGATAGCCTGCTCTCTGTTCTCAGGTGTATCCTCTTCAGCAAGGACTCTTGTACTAACCATAGATAACATATCTGTAAGAGGAATAATTCCCCAACAGTTCTGTAACCAGATTAAGAAATCGAAATAATAATGTGATTGAACACCCCAGATAATCGCTCTATGACGATATTCCTTAGCGGCCATCTTCTTCTCTCTATATGCTTTCTCAGCTAATGCTGTAATCTTCTTGTCAGCATCGGCAAATGCCTGTACACGACCGCATATCGCCATATAGTTAGTCTCGGTATAAAGTGCCAGGTTAGAGCCGAATACCTGAGGATAATCGGTCTTGTTCATATCCAGCCACTCTTGTCTGCAGCGCGTAGCCAGATTAACTCGCTTCGCACACTCGAAGTAATAATCCCAATCCCATTTATCATCTGTATTCTCTTCTATGAACTTAATACAGTTCCTAATCTCCTGAGCCGCATATTCTTGTACATCATCTTCTCTATGACGAAGAGGTGCTGCAAGCTGGAAGCAGGGAACGCCTTCTTCCAATTCAAGTCTCTTAGAGATAACACCGTTACCAAGTAGCGAACCGTCGCAAGTTGTATTACATTGAACCGCAGCTCTTCCAATCTGTGGTGCATCACCTGCAATAGATATACCTGCCTCTGCCGCCGGCATAGGACATACATCACCCGGCATACCATATTCCTGAATCAAGTCAAGATAGAACTCCATAGAGTGCTGATTCAAAAGTACCGGAACATAAGTTGATACTGTCTCTCTGCTGAGCACTTCAAGATTCTTAAATCCCATCATCGGTGCTGTCATCTCATTCTCATCGACAACAAGAACATTCTTATTATATTCTCTGTTGTTACCTGTTCTTGCATCAGCCTTGAATATCTTGTCAAGAAGCTTGGCAACGTCATCTGTAATAAGGTCGAACTCTGTACGGGCAATTCTTAGATGCTCACCTCTAAGACCCTGTGTATGTCTGTCAGTCATCATAGGAACTGCTAAGTAGTTAGCCATCCATCTATAGCGAAACATTGCCTTGACATTACGAGGCTTAGCTACGAACTTACCAAGAATCATCAAAACCTTAAGCCAGCATTTGTAATCATACATTGTATCCTTAAGGCCACGCCACTCACGACGTTTTCTAACTTTACCACCTGGAATATAGAAATTACCCAGGTTCTTGCCGCCTATATCTCTTTCTTTACTCTTCTTACCCATTATTTCGCACCTCCCTGGATTTTCTTAATCTCAATACTTTCCACGAAAGCTTGAACTCTTGTACGCATTTGTCCTGACATACCCAATGCATAAGGTCTATCAACCATAAGCACAGGATAATTATAATCGTCTCGAAGTACTGCTGTACCAACCATTCTCTCATAAGCCCATGGGTCGCAGAACTTCATTTGCTCATATATAATACCATCAGCATTATATTCCTTAGCGATGTCAGCAACGTATTCCTTACGCTCAACAATCTTCTTCTGATTCATATAACGAGGGCACTGACCTCTGTCCATGTAGGCTCTACATACCTGTGTCAAAGCATCCTCTTTATCATTAAGTATAATTGGGTCTCTTCCAGGAAGGGAGCCGTAGCAGAATCTGTCAGCACATACATAAGCACCAGAATCCTCTACAAGCTTGATAACATCAACATCATCAACCTCGGAACCTACGAAGACAACTCTTGCTCTGTGCTTTGTCTTGTCAGGCTCTCTATTCTTAACCTCTTCTAAAGTCTCATACAATTTATCAAGAATTAAATCCTTAGGAACAACGTATGTAACCATTGTAATAATATGATATTCGTAACCAGTAATTCTTGGATACTCTTCCTTCCTAAAGTCACCAAGCTCTCTGATTATCTTACATACTTTATTATGAAGGTCAACTGCTTTCCTTATTGCCTCATCAGAAGTATCTACCCCAAACTTCTCCTTCATAGGCTTAAGGATGTGATTCTCACATTGAAGCTTGTATAAAGCTAATCCATTATCGTCAGCCTTCATTGGAATCTCCATATATTCATAGAAGAAATCAGGCTTATCAATAACCTTCAGAAGCTCCATATTCTCTATACATCTATTAAGCATAGAGCAACCATCAGGAGTAACTATTCCGTCAGCAAAATTAAATCCACCTTCCATAGCACGCTCTAATAATGCTCTTGTATACTCGCACAGAAAGCTAGTCATATAATATGTGCTCATATCAAGACTTCCTGTTCTAGGGGCACGTAAACGTACAGAAAAAGCCCCATCCAAGTTACAAAGTGGTTCAGGAATATTCTCACAAACAGTCGCCAAACACTTTCTACCCTGGTTCTGGGCTTCCCTAATCAAATCGTTATGAGCATCATCAAGCAGCTTCTCAAAATAATATAAGTGCTTTAAATCCTTCATAATCCCTCCTTAATACATATAAACTTCTCCATATCAATATAATAAATTGTAACATATTGATAAAAACATAACAATAAATATCTACAATTTATATTATTTTGTATAAAAATTACCCATCGTTCTCTTGCTTTTCGTCAATGGAATCTATATTTTCATTCTTCTTATGAGCGTCAGTTATCTTCTTATACGCAATAGAGCCAACAATGTATGCCACGATTATAACAGCCATTATTATAATGAAGATAGTGTATTTCTGTTCTCCCACTGCATTGCCCCCTATAGCCGACATTAAGATGGCCGGGAATCTTCCTACAGCGTTGATAAATGCGAAATACGGAATTGACAGCTTAGTAAGGCCGGCAGCATAGCACATAAGATCTTTTGGCAACCCCGGTATTAAATAAAAGAAGAACATAAATGCCTTAGACTTAGAGTTATTCTGAAGAAAGGACAAGTTTTCTACCTTCTCTCTATCTGCAAATATCTCCACAAATTTCATTCCGAATTTCTTAACAAAGGCAAATATTATTACTGATGCTGATGTCATAGCGAAATCACATATTAAGGTTCCCTTAACTACACCAAATGCGTATCCTGCCGCTATCTCGAAGGGTCCACCAGGAATTATTGCAAGAAATACCTGCACCATATTAATTCCTATAAAGGCAAGCACTCCAAGAAAGCCGTACGAATCCACCCACTCTCTGAATTTCTCAGGCTCAGATACGAATTCAAGTAGTGGTCTTCCTACGAAATATGTAAGTGCAGCAAAAAAAGCCACCACCAATACAGCAGTAACTATTGCCACTATTTTCTTTTTCTTCTTAACATCTTGTTCTTCCATTATATAATCCTGTTCTAACTATTAAACCAGGTCGTTGCCCTCGCTGTCAGTTGTAATTGCCGTATCGCACAGAATGCATAATCCTTCAATAAATCCCCAGATTGCTCCTCCAATTATACAGGTAAGAACCGATACAACAATCTGTGCTATTCCAATTCCAGTATATCCTAAGTAGAATCTGTGAATTCCAAAAGCACCTAAGAACACACCCAAAAGTCCAGCTGTTGTCTTACTCTTCGGATCAGAAGGTCCTATATCTATATCCCTATAATATGACTTAAGGGAAGTATTATCATCATTGTAGTACTGTATCTTATTAACTCTGCTTCCACAGTACATGCAATACCTTGATTCATCCGGTACGCGTTCACCACATTTATTACATATCATAATAATGGCTCCTCCTTACCATGATATTCTAACACATTAGCAAAATATAATAAAATTCTTGAATATCAAGAATTAGTTTCTCCGAAATTCTCGGTATTCGAGAATTGATTGACAACAATCTAATCTCTTAATTATGATGAACAAGAGGTATGATATGTTAAGCAAGAATAGTATATCAAATGTGTTAAAGGAATATAGGAAAAGGAATAATTATAAAGTGTCCGAGGTCGCCATATACCTTAGCAACGAAGGGAAGCCCGTAGCTGAGAAGACTGTGTATGGCTGGGAAAGCGGACAGTCTCTTCCTGATGCTGAATGCCTGATCAAATTGTGCGCGCTATATAATATCGTGAACGTTCCACGGGCATTTGGTTACAAGAACAATATTGATTCAAGTAGCCTCTCTGCTCACGAGACAGAAGTAATAAGGCGATACCGTCAGGCATCTAATATGCAAAATGCAGTTGACAGACTTCTTGGAATTGAACAGGAACATTCAAATATTTCAGCAACATAAAATTATTGCCAGCATGTAATATGCTGGCACCTTTTTGTATAGGTTAGTTTTTTGTGTAGGACAAGGTGTTGATATGGTCTACAATGTCCTCTAGTCCTTCTTCATCGAAGGACGCATAGTAGTACTCCATCTGCTCTTCATCCGTAGCTTCAAAGGAGTAAGGCTCAGGCCAGGTAGTGCATTTTAGCTTTACCTTTTCATTTTCATCTTCTTCCTTCTCAATTCTGTACCTGACTCCCTTATAGCTTCCATGAAACGGGGACTTCTTATAGAATTCTAACGATAATATCTCTTTTCTTTCTAACATATCTGTCTATTCTTAATCCTTCATAATACTAATCAACATTTAACTATTATGTTATCTTCCTATCTATAAAGTGTCAAGCATTATCAATAACTACTTTTTTTATAAGGAAAAAAATGTTAAAATTCTCTTATAGTTAATAAACCACGTACGAAAATGAGGATGTGCTATGAAGAAAAGTATTAAAGTATTATTAAGTTTATGTATGATTTTTACTCTTGCTTTAGCATTTGCGGTGCCAGCATTCGTTAATGCAGCTGATGACTCCACACCGAACAAGCATTATCAGGATTGGATGTCATTAATCCCAGATAAGACTAAGATTAGCTCTATATCAATTCCGGGAACCCACGACAGTGCAACACAGTATTGTACTCTTCCATACTGCACAAGCTGTCAGGATACTTCCATAAAGGAGCAGCTTAATAACGGTTATCGCTATATCGATGCAAGATATGAGCTTAATTCAAATAAGGACGGATTTATTTATAATCATGGCAGTTTCAAATGTAAAGAAAGCTTCTGGCCTTGGGCAAAAAATGTTAGTGATGAAGAAGTCTATAAGGATTTATACCAATTCCTTCAGGACAATCCAACAGAAACTGTTATCCTCGCTATTAAGTTAGAGAATTCTAATGATGATGTTGCCACAGCCCAAAGAATTATATTAAATGAGACCAAAGATAATCCTGATAAATGGTATACAAAGAATACTATTCCTACTCTTGGGGAAGTCAGAGGCAAGATTGTACTTGCAACAAGATTTGATGATGTCCTTAATATGGGCGAAGAAGCAAATGGACTTAAATTTAACTGGACAGACCAGGGCGAGAAGGAAGTAGTTGATATGCCTTACGCTTTATCAATGATGAATGCCAACGAAAAACTTTGGGTTCAAGACAGATATAAGTATTCTATCCAGAGCAAATTCGACGCATTTAAGGACGGTATTGAGAATTGCCAGGCAAGTGATGATGCAATCTTTATTAACTTCCTGTCACTATCGGGACAAGGCTTAATTCCTCATCCTAAGGGAAATGCTGATTCACTTAATAGAATGTTCAAGGAAATGAAATTGCAAAGTAATACAAGCTACGGAATAATTGTTCTCGACAGAGCTGATAAGGAAATGGCTGCTAAGGTATTCGAGACTAATTTCTAAATTATAATTAAGAGAGGATTTAACTATGCCACAATCAAACCCAATGGCAGGAGAAGTATATCGTCACTCCAAAGGAAAAATGTATAAGGTGCAGGGAATAGCTGTCCATTTTGAAACAGGGGAGGCTATGGTTATATACCAGGAGATGTATGGAGACTATATTACTTATGTCAGACCATACGAATCCTTTATTGAGAATTTTACATTTACTCCTACAGGCATACAGACTGATGATACTCCTACGGGAGTACAACCTGATGATTCTCCCACGGAGAAAGAGCCACAGGAATCGCCAATGCTCAGATTCCTTGATACTGATGATTTTGATGAAAAATACGAGATACTGTGTAACATACCAAAGGCCGACATTGATGATGTATTAGTAGATAATCTTGCTGTTACACTTGATGTTGTAATTCCAGATGGTCCTATAGAGCAGCGTTTTGCAGAGTTGAAAACATGTGTCAGGACCCGAAAGAAATATGAAAGCTTAAGGCTACGATAACCTAACAACAAATAAAAGCCACCGTATATCAGCGCAGTAAATCTGCACGCTCATAAAGAAAATCGCAAGCAAAAAAAATGGTCTACTCGCTCATAAAGAAAATCGCGAGTCAGACCATTTTTTTCGTATAGATTAGCCCTGTAAGTTGCGTTGTTGTCTGTCCATGTCTTCTACTACGATGTCATAGATTTCACCATGTGTTCTGCAATATGATAATACATCCCATGGCTCGTTGGTATGATAGTGGATTTTGATGATTGCCTTCTCACCGAAGTCGTCCTCACCACTGTCGGCAGCAACAACCATACTGTCACCCTTGATATTGCTAAGAAGATAATCTCTAATCTCATCTAAGAGATCATCTGCAACATCGTCAGCATCTTCTCCATCTTCTACATACTGATCAAGCAATAATTGTGTGTCATAACGAAACTCTAATTCTTCCATAATTTTTCTCCTTTGATAAGTATTTTAATTAGTATTGTGACATATTCTTCATCTCTTCGAACAACTCTATGTCAGACTGCTTAACCTTCATATTGGTAGTTATCTTCTCTTCTCCTGGCTTGGTAACAGAGATTTCAATTATTGTCCCCTCTTCTACCTTGCTTCCTAATACTGTCTGAAAGAAGCTTACTACCTTAGGGTGATTCGACCTAAATGTGTTAAATGCAGCCATTATCTTCATAGGATTCATATATTTTACCTCCTAGAGTCTTGTTGTTACAAATATATCATATATTGCCTTAATTGCCTTCTCAAAATCATCATTTTCAACACCAATAATGATATTAAGCTCACTTGAACCCTGGTCAATCATACGAACATTAACATTAGCATGACTTAAGGCAGCAAATATTCTACCTGCTGTACCTCTTGTTGATTTCATACCACGTCCAACAACGGCTATAAGAGCTAAGTCTGATTCAATCTCCACTGAATCTGGATCAGTTAATCTGTGAATTGTTGATACAACCTTTTGTTCCTTAGTCAGGAATTCATCCTCATGAACAACTACTGTCATAGTATCAATGCCTGAAGGCATATGCTCGAAGGAAATGTTGTTTTCCTCAAACGCCTGTAGCACCTTGTGGCCAAAACCAATCTCAGCATTCATTAAAGCCTTCGTAATAGAAACCGCACAAAAGCCCTTCTTACCAGCAATACCTGTAATAACATATTCTGGCTTGTGAGCTGTACTCTCAACAATCCATGTTCCGTCATCCTCAGGCCTGTTGGTATTCCTAATATTAATAGGTATTCCAGCGGACCTTACAGGGAAGATTGCATCCTCATGAAGAACTGATGCTCCCATATAAGACAGCTCTCTAAGCTCCCTATATGTAATCATATCTATTCCCACTGGATTCTCTATAATCCTTGGATCAGCAGCAAGAAATCCTGATACATCAGTCCAGTTCTCATATACATCCGCTTTGATTGCACCTGCAATAATTGAGCCGGTTATATCTGAACCTCCTCTGGAAAATGTCATAACCTGACCTTCCTTGTCACTACCATAAAAACCAGGTATTACAGCATGCTTCTTATCCTTAAGGCATTCTGACACTCTCTTCTCTGTCTTGTAAGAATTAAGACCATGCTCTTCATTGAAGAATATGATATCCTTAGGGTCAACAAATTCGTATCCAAGATACTTAGCCATAATAAGTCCATTGAGATATTCGCCTCTACTTGCAGCAAAATCTTCTGTAGGATTATATTCTAATTCAGATTTGATCTCTTTGAATTCATCATCAAGAGAGAAATCCTTAAGCTCAAGTCCCTCTATAATGTCATCATATCTCTTCTTAATCTTCTTAATCTGGTTGTCAAGATTCTTACCCTTAGCAGCTAATTTGTATAGCTTGATGAGCATATCTGTTACCTTGGTGTCATCATCGAATCTCTTACCAGGCGCAGAAGGAATAATATATCTTCTGTCTGAATCTGCCTTTATAATTTCTGCTACCTTCTTAAATTGTGTCGCGTCAGCTAGAGAGCTACCTCCGAACTTTACTACTTTAGTCATAATAACCTCTTCTCTTCTTCCTAATTAAATCTCATAAATCTCTGTGTCAAATGATAACACTTTATTGATATAAACCTACCAATTGCTCCTGGCCACGTAACTGCCTGGCCAAATATTCCAAAACGCATATGCAAAAAGGTTTTCATATCCTTTTCCTTCACATAATTCCACAGCCTCTTAATCTTGGCATAATTCTTAGGGTCCTTTGACACATGTGCCAAACTGGTAGATATAACAGTAATCATTTCAAGATAGCCTAACATATACGCCCTAAGGTGTGACTCCTTCACATCCTCAAATAGATTAAATGCGTCAATCATTCGATAATTAACAGCAAGCTGCTGGTCAAGCCTTCTAATCATGGTCTGCTCTGTAATGGACTGACCTTCTCTTCCAATGTAATATCTATATAGATTAACATTAAGATAATACAACTTCTTAACGTAAGGCAGTGGCTCATACACGAACAGGTTGTCTACATAAAATGTGTGCTCTGGCAGCCTAAGGTTAATGTCGCGAAGCAGCTGTGTTCTATAGGTTACAGCATGCATAAGGATTGTAAATCCCTTGATGTTATGCTTCATATCCTCCCAGCCAATAACTTTATCTGATGGGAAAAGAGCACTAAATATCATCCTTCTTTGGTGATTAATAGATGGCTTCTCATATACAAAATTCGTAAGGAACATATCTACTATCTGGTCATTTTCAACCAGGTTAGCTAAAGTCTTAAGATACTCCTTATAAGCCCTCTTCTCGAACCAGTCATCAGAATCAAGCACCTTGAAGAAGATACCCTTAGCATTGTCAATTCCTGTATTGACTGCGCTCCCATGACCACCATTTTCCTTATGAATAACATTTACAATATCAGGATATCTTTTAGCATACTTATCAGCAATGGCTGCTGTATCATCTGTAGAACCATCGTCCACAATAAGAACCTCAACCTTATCTCCCCCTGGGAGTACACTTCTTATTGCCTTGTCCATATAATCCTGTGAATTGTAGCAAGGAATTGTTATAGTTAGTAATTTCTGATTCATTAGTTTTCTACTCCACCTTACTGTTTAGACATCTCAATTGATTTATCTATACAAGCCTTCTCAGCTGCAATAATTGCATCTCTAAAGCCTTGTCTCTCTAATGCGGCAACACCTTCTATTGTTGTTCCTCCTGGGGAACAAACTGCGTCCTTAAGCTCGCCAGGATGTATGTTGGTTTCAAGAACCATTTTAGCAGAGCCAAGAACGGACTGAGCCGCGAACTTATAAGCCTGACTTCTTGGCATGCCAGCAAGTACTGCCCCATCAGCCATGGCCTCAATTAACATATATATGTATGCAGGTGATGAACCGCTTACTCCAATAACAGCATCCATAAGCTTTTCATCTACAAATTCTGCCTGACCGAAGCTTTCGAATATCTTAAGGGCCAGCTCCTTGTCCTCAACAGTAACATTGGCGTTAACACATAATGCCGACATTGCTTCACCAACAAGAGCAGGTGTATTAGGCATAGAACGAATTAGCTTAATGTCTCTGCCAAACAGGCTATTGCTAGAGAACATTTCCTCGATTTTACTAATAGTCATTCCTGCTGCAATTGAAATAATAAGTGGCATCTTATTTTCTGGAATAGCCTTACTCACCTCAGGAATAACCTCTGGAAATACATTAGGCTTAACAGCTAAAAATATCACATCACATTTCTTAGCCACATCAGCATTTCCCACAATTGACACACCGAACTCTTCTGTAATTCTATCCTTAGAGCTCTCAGAACGACATGATACTAGCACATCACTCTTATCATATAATCCAGCATCAAGAATTCCTGACAGAATGCTTGAACCCATATTGCCACATCCGATAAAACCAATTTTCTTAGCCATATCCAACCTCTACTTATTCTCAAGTAACTTATCAATAGTTGCCAACTTAACACAAACTGTAAATATCTTAGCTGCTTCCTCTAAGTCCTTCATTGATGGATAAGAAGGAGCAATTCTTATAACTGAATCCTTAGGGTCCTTGTGATATGGGAAAGGTGCGCCTGCTCCCGTAAGTACAACTCCTGCCTCCTTGGCAAGATCAACTATTCTATTAGCACAACCTTCCATAGCATTAAATGCCACAAAGTATCCGCCCCTAGGCGCATTGTATGTGCCGGCGCCACTGCCCTTGATTTCTTCATCTAATATCTTAATAACAAGCTCAAACCTAGGTCTAAGCTCTGTTGCTAACACCTTCATATGCTCAAGGATTCCATTCTTATCCTTAAAATATCTTACGTGGCGAAGCTGGTTAATCTTGTCAGGACCAATAGTCTGCTTAGTAAGAGTCTTCTTAATATCCTCGATATTCTCCTGTGAAGTAGCCATAGCAGATATTCCGCCACCTGCAAAGCTTATCTTAGATGTTGAGCAGAACTCGTATACAAGATTAGGATTGCCTGCCTTGGCACATTCCTCAATAATATCTGGAATATCAATCACCTCATCATATAGGTAGTGAACTGCGTAAGCATTATCCCAATAAATTCTAAAATCCTTAGCCTTAGGCTTTAGGCTAGCGAATCTTCTTACAACCTCATCAGAATATACTACTCCACCTGGGTTAGAAAACTTAGGGACACACCATATTCCCTTAACAGCCTCATCCTCACTAACATATTTCTCAACTAAGTCCATATCAGGACCATCATCATTCATTGGGATATTAATCATCTCAATGCCAAATGTCTCTGTAACACCAAAGTGTCTGTCATATCCTGGAACAGGGCATAAGAATTTAACTTTATCAAGCTTGCACCACGGAGTAGAACCCATAATACCAAATGAATGAGCTCTGGCGATAGTATCATACATAATGTTAAGCGAAGCATTGCCTGATATAATAACATTTTCAGGCTTAGTATCCATAATGGCTGCCATAAGCTCCTTGGCTTCAGGAAGTCCATCTACAAGTCCATAATTTCTAGTATCAAAGCCATTAGAAGCATGGATGTCATCCTTAGATGTAAGAGCATCAAGAATAGGCATACACTTGTCAAGCTGGTCTGAGGATGGCTTACCTCTCGACATATCCAGCTTAAGCCCCATATCCTTGTACTCTTTGTACTTGGCTTCTACCTTAGCCTTTTCTTCTAACAATTCGTCTTTCGACATCTTAGTGTAATCCTGCATTTTTCTTTTTTTCCTTTTCTAAATATAGTTAACCTAATATATTTTACACTATTTCAGCTTTCATTACATTTATTTTTTACACAAAATTTCCTGCGCAAATGTAGTGTAGTAGGTAATATATTACATATAAATAGGGGCGCGTCTTTGATATGCGCACCCCCTGCTAACCCCCTGTCAACTTTCTTTCTTAATACGGTCCATGTGCTCCTTAAGCTTCTGCTCGTATCCCATGTCTGATAGTTCATAGAACGTCTCCCCTACAACCTCATCAGGAAGGTACTGCTGTGGTGCATAGTGGTTCTTGTAATCATGGGCGTACATGTAGCCAATGCCACGACCTAAGTCCTTGGCGTTAGAATAATGAGCGTCCTGCAGATATGGCGGTATGTGATATGCCGGGTTGGAAGCTACATAAGCCATAGCTTTACCAATTGCTATTACAGATGAATTCGACTTAGGAGCTAAAGCTACATAGCTTGCCGCCTGAGCTAATATAATCTGACTTTCTGGCATGCCGATTCGCTCTACTGCCTGGGCTGCTGATGTGGCAACAACTATGGCGTTAGGATCAGCATTTCCCACATCCTCTGATGCACATATCATAATTCGTCTGGCGATGAACTTAACATCCTCTCCTGCACTTAGCATTCTCGCAAGGTAGTAGATTGCTGCGTCAGGATCAGAGCCCCTCATACTCTTAATAAATGCTGATATGGTATCGTAGTGATTGTCACCGTCCTTGTCATACTTAAGGGCGCGACGCTGAATACATTCACTCGCAACATCTAATGTGATATGAATCCTGCCATCCTTATCAGGTTCAGTTGTAAGAACACCTAGCTCAATTGCATTAAGAGCATTTCTTGCATCACCATTGGCCGCATCGGACAAGAACTCTAAGGCATCATCATCAATGAAGGCATTATATACCCCAAGGCCCTTCTCCTTATCCTCTATTGCCCTGACAATTAGTGTGGCGATGTCTTCCTTCGACAGGGTATGAAGCTCGAATATAATCGAGCGAGACACCAAAGCGGAGTTAACTTCAAAATAAGGATTCTCCGTAGTAGCTCCAATTAGAATCACTGTTCCATCCTCTACAAAAGGAAGGAGATAATCCTGCTGGGCTTTGTTGAATCTATGAATCTCGTCGATGAAAAGTATTGTCTTCTTGCCATACATTCCCAAGTTATCCTTAGCATTTTCCACAACCTCCTGCATATCCTTCTTACCACTTGAGGTTGCGTTAATCTGTTTGAACTCAGCCTTGGTTGTGCAGGCAATTACCTTGGCCAGGGTGGTCTTACCTGTGCCTGGCGGTCCATAGAAAATAATCGAGCTAATCTTATCTGCCTTAATAGCTCGATATAGCAGCTTGTCCTTGCCAATAATGTGCTCTTGTCCCACAACCTCTTCTAGTGTAGTCGGGCGAAGGCGGGAAGCAAGGGGCGACTCCTTTTTATTGTTTTTTTCACGCATGTATTCAAACATATCCATAATTATGTACCTATATTATCCCATCAAAATGTCACTTAACTTACACAATTATATCATAACTTCTTGTCCTTTCCTTTCAACTATTGTAAAATTATATTCAAAGAAAATGTATCGTGTGTTATAAATGTTGAAAAAGGAGGAGATACCATGATTAAAACCTATAATGAATTATATAAATTCGTGAAGGAAAGCGATAATTTCGGCAAGGATGTCCTTGATATTCTATTCGAACTTGATGAAACAGGTTCAATTGTTACCCAGGCTTCACTTAACGATATCCTGGTAAGCATATACAATCGTTTGGATAAATGTAAGATTCGCATCGAAGGTCTTGGCGAAAAGGTATCCAAATCAGAATTTGCACAGTGGGTTGAAGACAAATTCGACACCTATACAGCTAACTTGTTTAAAGATAGCATCTAAAAAAGATAGTATCTAAACAAAATATTACATCTAAACACAAAACACTTCCTGTAGTGGAGCGACCTCCTAAAGCATAACCTTAGGATAGTCACGTTACTACAGGAAGTGTTTTTTTACAGTCTCGCAAATATTTTATATCTTTAGTTTACACAATTTTTCCTATACCCTAATTAGAGTAATTATAATATTGTTAACGCTCCATCAACAACATCAACTGTCATTGTTGTATCTACTGATAAGTTGCCTTCAAGAATCTTCTTAGCAGCCAAGGTCTCAACATTTCTCTGCAAATATCTCTTAAGAGGTCTTGCACCGTATGTTGCATCGTAACCATTATCAACTACAAACTGTTTTGCAGCATCTGTAAGTTCAACCCTAAGCTCTCTGTCCTCAAGGCGTTCATTAAGCTCATCCATAAGGATATCTACAATACTTGATACACCTTCCTTAGTAAGTGGTTTGAACATCAATATCTCGTCTAATCTGTTAAGAAACTCTGGTCTGAAGCTTCTTCTAACTTCGTTCATAACAAGCTCTTCAGCTTCTGCATTAACATTTCCATCATCATCCATGCCCTCAAGAAGATAGCCAGAACCTAGGTTAGATGTAAGAATAATTATTGTATTCTTAAAGTCAACAGTCCTGCCTCTTGAATCAGTAATTCGTCCATCGTCAAGGACCTGAAGGAGCACGTTAAATACATCAGGGTGAGCCTTCTCAACTTCATCAAATAGAACAACGCTATATGGCTTACGTCTTACAGCCTCTGTAAGCTGACCGCCCTGGTCATAGCCCACATATCCCGGAGGCGCTCCAATAAGACGGGACACAGAGTGCTTCTCCATGTACTCACTCATATCAATTCTAACCATATTATTCTCATCATCAAAGAGATTCCTTGCAAGTGTCTTAGCAAGCTCTGTCTTACCAACACCAGTTGGTCCTAAGAACAGGAAGGAGCCTATTGGTTTGCCAGGGTCCTTGATACCAGCCTTAGACCTGATTATAGCTTCAGCCACCTTGTTAACAGCTTCATTCTGACCAATAACTCTCTTATGAAGCTCATCCTCAAGATTGAGTGTCTTGTTACGCTCTGACTCAGTAAGCTTAGATACAGGAATACCTGTCCAGCGTGAAATAATTCTTGTAATCTCTTCCTCTGAAACCTTCTCGTGAACCAGAGTAACACCCTTCTTACTTAACAGCTCTTCCTGAGCATCTAGCTCCTTCTCTAATCTAGGAAGCTCGCCATACTGAAGCTCCGCAGCACGATTAAGGTCATATGTCTGCTCTGCCATCTTAATCTCATCACGAATATGCTCTAATTCTTCTCGAAGAGTTGTAACCTTGTTAACTGCTTCCTTCTCATTGTCCCATGTTGCTTTCTTGGCATTGAACTCATCTCGAAGCTCTGCAAGCTCTTGCTCTAGTGCCTCAAGACGCTCCTTGCTTAATCTGTCATCCTCCTTCTTAAGAGCCGTCTCCTCTATCTCTAACTGCATAATTCGCCTGTTCATCTCATCAAGCTCTGCTGGAAGAGAATCAAGCTCTGTCTTAATCAATGCACATGCCTCATCAACTAAGTCAATTGCCTTGTCTGGAAGGAATCTATCGGAAATGTACCTGTCAGACAACTGTGCTGCAGTAACCAAGGCAGCATCCATAATCTTAACTCCATGGAATACTTCGTAGCGTTCCTTCAGTCCACGAAGGATTGATATAGTATCCTCTACTGTTGGCTCGTCAACAAGTACTGGTTGAAAACGTCTCTCTAAAGCCTTATCTTCTTCAATATATTCTCTATATTCGTCTAATGTTGTAGCACCAATACAGTGAAGCTCTCCCCTTGCGAGCATAGGCTTAAGCATATTACCAGCATCAAGGGCACCATCATTCTTACCAGCTCCAACAATAGTATGAAGCTCATCAATAAATAGAATTATCTCGCCATTGGAATTCTTAATCTCATCAAGAACTGCCTTAAGTCTCTCCTCAAATTCACCTCTATACTTGGCACCTGCTATAATTGATCCCATTTCCAAGGCAAATAGTCTCTTGTCCTTAAGAGTCTCAGGCACATCACCTCTAACAATACGCTGTGCCAAGCCTTCAATAACAGCTGTCTTACCAACACCAGGCTCACCAATTAATACAGGGTTATTCTTGGTCTTTCTTGATAGGATACGAATAACATTTCTTATCTCACTATCCCTGCCAATAACCGGGTCTAGCTTCTGTGTCCTGGCTCTTTCAACAAGGTCATATCCATACTTCTCTAAGGTATCGTAAGTAACCTCTGGATTATCACTTGTAACCCTTACATTACCTCTAACCTCTGACAAGGCCTTAAGGAATCTATCCTTAGTAATTGCATACTCGCCAAGAATCTTGGCAATGGCCTTATTAGGATTATTAATCATGCTAATCATAAGATGCTCAACAGATACATATTCATCTCCCATTGACTTGGCAACATCCTCAGCAGAGATTAGTACCTTGTTCAGATAATTGCCCATTACAAGCTGGCCGCCGCTGACCTTGGTTCTAGCTTCAAGAGCCTTAATTGCCGTAGTCTTGAAATGGTCAAGATCAATCTCCATCTTCTCTATTAACTTAGGAATCAAACCATCCTCTTGTCTAAGAAGTGCAACTAGCAAATGCTCTTCCTCTAACTCCTGGTTCCCGTACTCGTACGCTAGCTTCTCAACATCTGCTACCGCTTCTTGTGATTTCTGTGTGAATTTAGTGATGTTCATAGGATCGCCCCCTTTTTTCTTTATTCGCAAACGCAGGTCTGCATCTATTACCTGATGATATAATAACACCCATTGTTAGCACTGTCAAGTGACGAGTGCTAATTTATTTGCTGGGGTGGGGATGTGGGTGGTGGGAGGCGCAAGGGCAGATGGTTCTTATCCTAAGGTAATTCTTCACTAAGCAGATGTAAATAATTGATATTAGTGTATAAGAACATAAGACAGGAACTGGCGATTGATCCTCCATCCAGTCGGCAATCGCCTATTTCCGACATCCCTGTCGGAAATTTCCTTCTATTAATCAATTATTAACATCTGCTAAGCTCGAATTAATACGTATAAGAACCATCTGCCCTTACACCTCCTCACCGTCCTCCTCCCCCAATCCCCAGCAGAAATAAATGGGTAGCACCTCTTAGATAGGTGGGCGATGTATTCATGAAGTTGAATGTGGAGCCAGGGGGGGTCTGGGCGTTCCCATACGATTTAATTCGAGGTTAGTATATATTAGGAAATAGTTCTCTAGGCAATTTTTCGGCAAGGATGCCGAAAAAAAGCGACTGCCACCTGGATGGTGGATCAGTCGCTGATTGCCGTCACAATATTATTATATACAGATAACACTATTTCCTTATATATACTTAGCGAAGAATTACTAGTATGGGAATGCCTAGGCACCCCGGCTCCACCTCTAACTCTACACTACATCGCCCACCTGCATAAGAACCTACATCATATATAATCACTTAAGCATCACCCTACGCATCAGGATCTACTGTCTCTGCTGCAGTGTCGGTGGATAGGCGAGTAGCTACATCCTCTAACTTCTCACGACAAAGCCTGAAGCACTCCTGAATCTTAGGTGAGAACACCCCACAATCTCCATTGATAATCATGTGGAATGACTTATCCATTGGATATGCCCTTTTATATATTCTCTCACTTATTAAAGCATCATATACATCCACAATCGATACAAGCTGGGCCTCTAATGGAATAGAATCTCCTTCTAATCCATATGGATATCCATCTCCATCATACCTTTCATGATGGTATTTGCAAATGTTCGCACAGCATCTCTTGAAATCATCTGACCATACACCATCAACATTTTCTAGCATCTCTGCACCTCTGATGGTATGAGACTTCATAAGCTCATATTCCTCTTCTGTAAGTCGACCTGGCTTAAGAAGAATGCTATCAGGAATTGCTATCTTGCCTATATCATGAAGGGCTGCTGCCGATACAATTGTATCTATTCGCTCAGGAGTAAGGCCTCTGTCCTTATATGTCTTAAGATAGCAATTAGCCATAATCCTGGTAAATTCTTTGACACGAAGGACATGGTCGCCTGTCTCAACATTTCTGTACTCAACAATAGTACCAAGGACATCACCCATCTTCTCCTTACTCTTCTTGATTCTTTCAGACTGAATCATTAAGAGTCGGTTCTGCTTCTGGAGAGTATCCATCTGCTTGGCAACCTTAGCCTCTAAGTCCTTCTTGTAGGTGAAGATATTACAGGCATTTCTTGTACGCACTTCCACAAGGACAGCTTCAACCGGCTTCTTGATGTAGTCAACAGCTCCCATTTCCAGGCATTTCTTCTCAACATCATTATGACGTTCCCCAGTTAGCATAAGCACAGGAATCTTGTTAATAGCGTTAGTCTTGTTCATATGCTCTAAGACATCAAGTCCGTTGCCATCAGTCATCATGTAATCAAGGATTATTACTGATATTGTATTGTGCATATCATCAATAATCTTAATTGCATTATTACCACTGTCTGATTCAATTATATTATATTCATCTGACAAGACGTCACATATCATCTGTCTTTCCATCTCGTCATCATCGACAATAAGTACAGTCTTCTCCATAACTCTCCTCCGTAGTATAAAGCCTACACATCTAATTCTTGGTAATAATAATATTATTAGGCGAACCAGTCATTGTAATATTATAATTCGGCTCAGAATCCCAGAATTTGCCATTAATATTGAATCGTACACCCTCATATAGGTGATTTCTAATATCAACCTTGGCTCTCATTAGCTCTTTAATTCTGTCAACATATTCCTGCCTCTTCTCCTTGAGTTCGCCAAGCTGAAGCTCCTTAGTATAAATGGCATTTTCAATCTTAAGATATATCTCCATACTGTTGCGCTCTTCAGGAGAGAATTTCTCCTTGAATTGCTCACAGGCATTCTCAAGAATCTTAAGCTCACCTCTTACAGTCTTAGCATCAACCTGAATCTTCTTACCTATCTCGCGCATCCTGTCATTCATTCCAACAACTACTAACGTAGGCGTAGCTATTCTGTTACCAATATTGTTAGCCTTAATTCGTTCCTCAGCTATTGTATGACCTCCAAGGAGCAAGCCCTTACGACTTGATAAATCAAGGGTTCCCTTGGTAAATATTTCACAATTCAAGCAATAGTTGGCAACTATTCCAACATCTGCCTCAATGTTCATACTCTCGAAGAAATTACCCTGAATCTCTCCAGATGCTTTGATAAGATTTTTGCCACCCTTACCATTAGCACCCTTCTTCAGAATAATATTACCGCCTGCTTCTATAAAGCAAGCTTCCACGAAGCCATCTACCACCACATCACCAGTGGCACATATATAAGCACCTATGCCCACGTCCTTCTTGACATGAACATTTCCTTCAAAATCAACTGCTCCTGTTGCGTTATTAACCTCATCCACAACAAGAGTCTCTGAAATATTGATTGTGCCTCGGGACTCATTATATTCAATAATGCCTGAAAACTCGGCAAAATATTCGTTACCATCCTCACTCTTAGTAAAACCTTTACCAGTTAATACCTTAAGCTCAGCACCATTACGGGCATTAAGAATTGTTCCCGTAACGCTTTTGCCATCCTGACCCTTGGTTGCTGGATGATATACAGCAAGGCGTTGGTCTTTTTCTACAGTCTCGTACCAATCAACATTTACAAAATCAAGATAACCATCATCTAATTCCTTCGGCTCTCTTGACGGATTAGTATCGAAGAAGAATTCGTATCTTCCATCCTCTCCTGCTACAGGAGGAGTACCTGTGGCAATTACAATCTCCTGACCCTTCGATGCAGTGTTAATCACCCTGTTAATAGCACCCTTATCTATTCCGGCAACAACGTTGGATTCTGCCATAGCAGCATCAATGGCATCCTTAGTATATCGACATCCCTCTGGGCAGGTCATTACCGCCGTCATTCCATAATCCTTAATCACAATGCTTATGTCACCAACAGCAATGCCCTCGGCACCCTCATCACCAAGGTTAAATGCCTGAGACTCTAGGTGCTTGCGCCTGGCCTCCATCTCACGATGTGTAAATGAGAGACGAGCATAACTACTTACATCAAGACCAAGGGAAAGACCCAGCCTAATCTGTCTCATCTGACGCCATTCAAAGAAAGGATTAATGTACTTACCTACATCAAGCTGGCTTTCTAATCCAATTCGAATCTCACGCATCTGACGCCAGCTATAATCTTCATCTGCATATATGCTGACATCAACGCCTGACTCTAAACCACGACAGATTTCTTCTATAGAGCTTCCACGAAATTCTATTACAAGATATTCACCTATATTAAGGCCCTTCTCGAGACCTTTTCTAATCTCTGCTAACTGACTTGCGTTGTAGCCTTCCTTAACATACTTAGATATATCAACTCTTGCTACAGCCGCCTTACGAATCTGCCTTAATATCTCAGGCTTACGGTCAAGCTGACTGGTAAGGTCAATTCCAACCATGAGACCTTTTCTAATCTGCCTCATCTTCATATATGGAATTGATGCTTTAGCATATTTATCTACATCAATATGATTCTCAAGACCGATTCTAATCTCTTCCATCTGGAACCAGTCCAGGCTGGCATCATTATATCTTGATACCTGCACACCAGAAAGTAGCCCAAGTCGAATCTGACGCATCTGTATAGCTAATAATTCCTCTCTAGCATACAAAGACACGTCAACTCCATCCTCAATACCAGCCTGTATTTCTGCAAGCTGATCCTCTGTAAAGTTAGAATTTAATAATTCTTCCCTTGTCATACTCCCCGCTTCGAATTACATTAATAATTCTACTCCTCATCTTCAATAAACTCGTTAATTGTATCAAGGGTATCCCCATAGATTTCCTTTATCTGAGGCATAAATGTCTGAGCCTTATCAATATCTCCTACCCTAAGGGCCTCCGTTGCCTCGTTACTAGGAACAAACAATCTCTCTAAGCCAAGATTCTGACACACACCTTTAAGGGTGTGGGCCGCTCTAAATGCCACATCCTTGTCCCCTGCTTCCATACTTGTAACCAACTCATCAAAGCTCGGGTCGCTTGGGAATTTCTTAAGAAACTTCTTAACAAAATCCTCCTTACGAAGCCTGCTTATTACATCATCATAATTGCCGCCTAACTTCTCATAGCACTCTTGTATTGTCATAACAACCTCCATTTTAGATATGCGTTTATGAAAATATCAATTTCACCGTCCATTACTGCATTAACATTAGATGTCTGTTCGTTAGTTCTTAAATCCTTAACCATTGTATAAGGCTGCATAACATAAGACCTAATCTGATTGCCCCAGCCTATCTCTGTAACCTCTCCTCTAATCTCCTCCATGTCCTTAGCATTCTCTTCCTGCTTCAACATGTATAGCTTAGACTTCAGCATATTCATAGCCTTCTCCTTGTTCATATGCTGAGAGCGCTCGTTCTGACATTGCACAACTATTCCCGATGGAAAATGTGTAATTCTAACGGCAGAGCTTGTCTTATTGATATGCTGTCCACCAGCACCACTGGAGCGATAAGTATCAACCCTTATATCTTCATCCTTAATCTCAATATCAAGGTCCTTGTCAATATCAGGCATTACATCACAACTAGCAAAGCTGGTCTGCCTCTTACCAGCCGCATTGAAAGGAGATATTCTAACTAACCTGTGGACTCCCTTCTCCGACTTAAGATAACCGAAGGCATTATGTCCTGTTACCTGAAATGTAATGTATTTTATTCCTGCTTCATCCCCATCTAGAGAATCTAGAACCTCTAATTCGAAGCCCTTGTCAGATACCCAACGGGAATACATTCTATATAGCATTGAAACCCAGTCGCAACTTTCTGTTCCACCTGCGCCGGCATGTAAAGTCACAATGGCATTGCAGCTATCATATTCTTCTGTAAATAACGTCTTAATTCGAAGGGCCTCGAAATCTCTGGTAAATGAATTAACCAGCTCATCTATCTCCTCCACCAAGTCAGTATCCTCTTCCTCGTTAGCAAGCTCAATATATGCTTCAATATCTTCATAAGCACTATATAGATTCTCGAAGGCTTCAATGTCACTCTTAAGATCCTTAAGCTCCTTCATCTTGGCACTTGAAGCTTCCGCATCATCCCAGAAGGATGGCTCTTCCATTTCTTTTTCTAATTCGTTGATTCTATTTGACTTACCAGCTAAGTCAAAGTGAATCCCTCACTTCCTGTAGAGGAGTCTCGTAAGACTTAAGCGTCTGCTTGTATCCGTCAAGTTCAACCACAGTATCACCCTCTTTCTTATTTGTATAAAATGTTATTATTTGCTGTTAATAATTTCTATAGCCTTAAGTACCTGATTGTCATACATCTCATTGTACGCTTCCATATTATTGCCAAGATAATCGAACTCTAATTGAATATCAGGTTCAATTCCCTTCTTATGAATACATTCTCCGCTAGGCGTATAGTATTTACCATTAGTAACACTTACAACAGAACCGTCCTGCAATGTCATGGACTTTTGTATAACGCCTTTGCCAAAGGTCTTATATCCAATGAGCGTGCCATAATTATTATCCTTAATAGCTGCCGCAAAAATCTCTGCCGCAGATGCAGTTCTTCCCGATACGAGAACAGCTATTGGCATATTAAGCGCCTTTTCATCATCCGAATCAAATACCATATCCGATTGACCCTTCATCTGTAGGCTGACAATCCTACTCTTAGGCAGAATCTCGTCTAATATTTTGATTGCGGAATCAACCAATCCTCCACCATTGAATCTAAGATCGAATATCATTCCTCTTGCACCCTGAGCCTTCAATTCGTTAACCGCCTTCATATATTCAGAATAGGTGTTATTAGAAAACTCAGATATCTCAATATATCCAATATTACCATCAAGCATCTTGTGGGATACAGAAGGAATAGTTACCTTCTTACGAGTAACCTTAGTCTGCATTGTTTCGTCGCCGCGTCTGTATGTAAGGGTAAAGCTTGTTCCTTCTTCTCCCTTGGTAAATTGAGTGAACTCACTAAGCTCCATTGAGGATGCGAATTTGTCATCAGCAGCGACAATTATATCGCCTCTCTTAAGTCCAATCTCCTGAGCACTAGAGCCATCGTATACTTTGAGTACAACCACTTCCCCCGCATCATTAACTGTAAGTACAGCTCCCATACCGCAGAACTCGCCTGTTACATCAGACTTGAATTCCTCAGCTTCCTCAGGAGAATAATACTTGCTATATTCGTCTCCAAGTCCCTCAACTAATCCTTTATACATGCCTTCCTGCAGCGCACTTACATCCACATCATCAATGTAATTATTTTGTATATAATTAGAAAGGGCAGCCACCTTCGCCTTAACCCTAGGGGTAAGAACCTCAGAGCTTCTATATACAAATAGCAAGATAGCTGTCATTAATATACAGGCAATTGTAAGCGCAATTATTAAGCCTGTTAGTAATCCTTTTCGATATGTATTCTTCTCATTATAATCCATGCTATACCTTCAAATGTCTCTTCAATGTAAATCTACTTCCAAGATATCCAATACCAACTCCCATTAATAATGATACAGGAATCAGCACAGAGAAAATCTCACCTAACGGAATAAATGTAAGCATTGAACTTAGGAGATTAAATTCCTTAGCCACGTATGACATTATCGACTGATACATGAAGAATAATAGTATCAGCGGAATCGCCGCTCCCACAAGACCGATTACAATACCTTCAACAATGAATGGTGCTCTGACAAATGAATCCTTTGCACCAATCAATTTCATAATAGCAATCTCTTCTCGTCTGACAGATATACCAACAGTTACAGTGTTGTTAATAAGGAATATTGCTACTAATACAAGTATAAGTACAATAGCAACTGATACAACTGTAAGTAATCTGTTAAAGTCAGTAAGCACACCAGCTGCAATCTCTGATTGCTTAACCTCTCTTACACCATCAATATTCTTGGCGAAATCAACAAAGCTGGCCTGCTTGGCAACATCGGCTAATGTAACCTTGTAGTTGGCCGAATTAATAAGTGGGTTGTCGCCATTGAAGCTTGCCGCTATATTCTCATCTCCTTCAAAATAGGAAGTCTTAAATGTCTCCCATGCTTTCTCCGGACTAATATATTCATAGTTCTCCACTTCGCCACGAGATGATATCTGTTTTCCTATCTCATCTATCTTGGCCTGGTCAATTCCCTCATCGAAGAATACTGTAACAGTAACACCCTTCTCTGCTGTCTTAACCATCGCCTGGAAGTTAACACCTAGAGAATAGAACACACCTAGCAAAAATATACATGCAGCCATCGTGGCAATGGAGGCCAAACTAAACATTTTATTTCGCCAGATATTCTTCAGGCCTTGTTGTATGTTATACATAAGAGTACTTAATTTCATGTCTTAAAAATCTCCTTTGGAGTCACTAACAATAACTCCCTTTTTAATCTTAATTACACGCTTGTGCATTGCCTTAACAATCTCCATATTATGAGTAACAACAACTACTGTTGTACCTCTGTGATTAATCTCATCAAGCAGGTTCATAATCTCCCAAGCGTTGCCTTCATCTAAGTTACCAGTAGGCTCGTCTGCAAGGAGAATCTTAGGCTGATTAACAAGAGCTCTAGCTATGGCAACACGCTGCTGCTCACCACCTGATAAGTTGTTAGGGAACGAACGATATCTTGCAGCAAGACCAACCATGGAAAGCATCCTGGCTACCTTCTCATTAATAAGCTTTCTAGGTGTCTCCACAACCTTAAGGGCAAATGCGATATTCTCGTATATGTTTCTATCCTGAAGCAGTCTAAAGTCCTGGAATACAACTCCTATATTCCTTCGAAACTTAGGAATCTGCTTCTTATTAAGACCCGCAATTGATTTACCATTAATTAGAATCCTTCCCTTAGTAGGCTCTAATTCCTTAAGTAGCAACTTAATTAATGTGGACTTACCTGAGCCACTTTTTCCAGTGATAAATACAAATTCACCTGGCTCAATGTGAAGACTAACATCATTAAGTGCAGGTACACCCTTCTGATACTCTTTGCTGACATGATCTAGCTTAATCATAAATTAAAACTCCTGTGATTCCATATAATCCATATATTTTACAACCATAAGGGCTATCTTAAATGTTATTGCATCCTCGAACACCCTAAGGTCTAATCCTGTGCTTTTTTGTAGCTTATCTAATCTGTATACAAGCGTATTTCTGTGAATGTATAGCTGTCTTGAGGTCTCTGATACATTAAGAGAATTCTCGAAGAATTTATTAATAGTCATAATCGTCTCTTCATCAAACTGATTAGGCGACTTGCCTTCGAATATCTCTTTAATGAACATTTTACATAGAGGAATAGGCAGCTGATAAATTAATCTTCCTATACCAAGTACAGAGTAGGCAATTACTTCCTTCTCGCCGAAGAAAATCTTGCCTACATCAAGAGCCATTCCAGCCTCCTTGTATGACCTTGATACCTCCTTAATCTCACTTACAATTGTACCATAAGATACTCTGATAGTATTCTTCTTATCCTTGAAGGTCTCTATAATAACCTTAGCTGTCTTCTCCACATCCTCGTAGGTGCCATTCTCACCTAAGTCCTTAAGCACGATGATGCTAGTCTCGTTAACGGCCGTAACGAAATCCTTATTTCTTCCACCGAATATACTTCTGACTCTATCTAGCTCGTCACCGTCCTTGTCCTCCTCGAACTTAACAATCATAACTACGCGACGAGCCTCTATATCAATGTGAAGCTTCTTGGCTCTATTGTAAATGTCTACAAGAAGCATATTGTCTAATATAAGATTCTTGATGAAGTTGTCCTTATCGAATCTCTCCTTGTATGCCACAAGAAGCTCAGATATCTGAAATGCTACAATCTTGCCTACTGTCGTGTCCTGGCCTTCCCCAAAAGCCAAAAGCACAAATTCTAGCTGACCACCATCAAATATCTTGTACATATTACAAGGGCCATTGAACTGCGCCTCCATATCGGACTCTGCGAATTCGATTGTCTCCTTAACGTAATCATCCGCACTGTTAGTCGTGGTAGCTAACACTATTCCATCAGTATCCAAGACGGCATAATCCTTGTCAGTGATGTTCTTCGCACCGTCAATTGTATTCTGAAGTATCTGATTTGATATCATGTTCCCCCTCCTTAGTCCCCATGTATACACATTTGACAATTATCAAATATAGTTTTTAATGCTTTTGCACATACCTATAGGATGATTTTAATACATTTTTACAAATAAATAAAGGAATTTTTGATATTTTTTTATGCAATTTTACAACTCGGATTGCACTAGTTTTTGTACATTTTTTGTGGACAACGTGGATAAGTCCGTGTATAAATGATTTTTCGTGGGACTTATCCACATATTTTATACAAAATCTATGTGGATAACTTTTTAGTTTCTATTGTCAGACAATATACCCTTTATCTTATATTTGTGCATTTTTTCTATGAGATAATTCATCATAAAAAATGTGTAGTCACCCCAATTAAGTAACTACACATTTTATAATTATTTCTAAATATCTTCTGAATCATATATAACCCGCTTGTTGACGTTGTCGTACTCTCCAACTAAGGTTCCAACAACCACAAATCTCATATCATCTCTGCTGGTACATGTAGACAAGGTTGCCAGCTTCTTATAATTCTGAATAATCTTCTCATCCTCTGTTGCATCAGGGTCCGATACATCAGGTACATCAATGTTAACCTGAGAGATTTGCTTAAGCTGCTTGATGAAATCAACAAATGTCCGATCAGATGCAAAGCTAATTGTATATACATCACTTGTATCTGATACATCATTATATGAGAACACCTTGAATCTGTACTTCTTATCACCTGTTATTACCTGGAAATACAAATGGTCCTTATAATATCCTTCCTCATACTTATACTGTTGCAGCCTTCCGAACATGGACTGATCTCTCATGTTGTGACCATATATTATGCTGTTCTTATCACTAAAGTCACCTTTATTCAAGGCCTCTAGGAAGATACTTCCAGCTCTTAGGGTATCTCCGTTAAATGATGTATTAAGATATTTCTCATCATCTGCGCCCTGTACAATCGGATAGCTTATCTCTTCATTCTCAAAAAACAGCCAGCCTCTTGTGTCCTGATTCTTAAGCTTAAGCTCAGCAATATTGACATCGCACATATCATACCATTTGCCAGTATTAATATTGGCATAATCCTGATTAATCTTATCGTAATCAGCTTGCCCCTTCATATAATCAACAATATAATATATTAGCCATGCGATTCCTATTAGGAGAATTACTACAGCAATTGTAATTCCTATTCGCGCTCCTAAGCTAAGAGGCTTCTTTTTATTATTATTGTTAGCATCACTACTATTATTGATGTCGTTCTTAGCACTAGTGTTATTCTCGGCCATGAATTACTCCTTTTCGTACTTACATTATATCTATGCACATACACACGTATTATATGCTATAATAAACATAAATTCAAGATTATAGCGAGGGGTTTTAATGGTTACAATTAGTCTGGTTATGATAGTAAAAAATGAAGAGAAGGTGTTAAAGCGATGCCTTGATAGTGTTGTTAAGCTAATGGACGAAATAATAATCGTTGACACTGGCTCTACTGACAGGACTAAGGAAATCGCTTCAGAATATACCGACAAAATATATGATTTTAAGTGGGTGGATGATTTCTCGGCCGCGCGGAATTTCGCATTTTCCAAAGCAACAATGGATTACATTTATAGCTGCGATGCAGACGAGGTTATCGACGAAGAGAATCGCATGAGATTCATGAATCTTAAGATGGCTCTTGTGGAAGATGTGGAAATCGTGCAGATGCACTATGTGGAAAATGGCAAATCATCAGTCCTTAATTCCAAGTCGGAATATCGTCCTAAACTATATAAACGCCTTCGTAGCTTTACATGGATTGAACCAATTCACGAGACCGTTCGACTTGATCCTGTTGTATTCGACAGCGATATCGAAATCCTTCACATGCCTGAAAATATTCATTCCAAAAGAGACTTTAGGGTATTTGAGAAGGCATACAATAAGGATCAATATCTAAGCGACAACCTAATCTCAATGTACTCTAAGGAGTTATTAAAATGTGGTGATGAGGATGACTTTGCTACTGCAAAAACAATCTTCGAAAGTATCTTAATAAACCAAAAGGTTACAGAAGAACAATTAAACAAGGTATGCTGCATCCTAGCAAAGGCCGCAAGAATATCTCACGATGATGCCGCCTTCATAAAGTACACAACCAAGTCACTTGTAATGGGTGGCTCAAGTGAAATATGCCTAGAGCTTGGAGAATATTTTCTATCTAAGAATGATAATGAAGAAGCCATCGTATGGTTCTATAATGCAGCCTACGAATCAGAGCCAATTCTTGACGTGGCATCACAAGGAAAAGCCCCTAGACTGGGATTAGCACAGTGTTACGCTAACATCGCCAAGGAGCTTGGTTATTCAACATTTGAAGATGATGAAGACCTGAAATCCCACAAGGAAGCACCTCAGGATGTATCAGCCATCCTAGAGCTTCATAAGCAATACCTTAAGGAAGCTATGGACTGGGAGATGCCTGAGGAGAGCTAATGAGGTAATATAAAATAACCCTGCATCGCTCTAAGCATTGCAGGGTCATTTTATATTACCTATAACATTCCTCCACAAACTTCCTAAGGACTGGCATAGAGCGCTTAACTTTTTCTGTGTCGATGCAATATGCCATTCTGAAGTAGCCAGGACATCCGAAGGTGTCACCTGGCACTAAGAGTAAATCGTACTCCTTAGCTTTGTTACAAAAATCAATAGATGACTCTTCTAATGCCTTAGGGAATATGTAGAATGTTCCCTGAGGCTTTACTACTTCAAAGCCTAAGTCTACTAATTCATTATAGATAATATTCGCATTTGTCTCATATACAGATAAATCAGCAAGCTTAAAGCCTGTTCTTGTAATCGCAAGCTGCTGCGTTGCCGATGGACAATTGTGACCGATTCCTCTACTAATCTGACCACATATAATAGCATTGATATCAGCATCCACACACTTAGGATTGAATGCCATATATCCAATTCTCTCTCCAGGAAGACTCATTCCCTTAGAGTATGAATAGCAGGAAATTGTATTGTCGTAATAATGACTTGGATATGGGGTCTTTTTGCCATCAAATGCAATCTCTCTGTATGGCTCATCAGAAATTAAGAATATCTCGTGATTATATTCCTTTTGCTTAGCCTCTAAGATGCCAGCTAGCTTCTTAAGTGTCTCCTCAGAATATACAACTCCTGATGGATTGTTAGGAGAATTAATAAGAATTGCCTGCACATTAGGATTAAGGGCCTTCTCAAACTCATCGAACTTAATCTGGAAATCAGCAGTATTAGCTGGAATAATTGTAAACTTCGCCCCTGTCGCCTTAATATAAGGAATATACTCAGGGAAAAATGGAGCAAATCCAATTATCTCATCCCCTGGCTTTGTTACAAGTCTAAATGCGTGAGCAAGACTTGAAGCAGCGCCGCTTGTCATAAATATATGCTTCGTCTCGTATGGAATATTGAATCTCTCACGAAGCTCACCAGCTAGATATTCTCTTGCCTTGGTATTACCAAGAGATGGAGAATAACCGTGTATATCCATTGGGTCCATTTCCTTGTAAATGTCAATTACACTCTGAGTGAATTCTTCTGGACAAGGTACGCTAGGATTGCCCAGACTATAATCAAATACATTCTCATAGCCGATTTCCTGGCCCCTTGCTGTTGCATATTCACTAAGTTCTCGTATTACAGACTTGCCTTGCAGCATCGCCTTGAATTCCTGATTAATCATTATTAGCTCCCTTCTATTGTATATATTAGGTGGTGGAAGAATGTTCTAATTAGACTTCCGGCTCTGCTGATAAGAGCGTCTATTAATACTTCGTTATGATGGTTTTATAAAAGTCTAGTGCGCGATTTTCTCTATGAGCGCACAGACTTATTATAAAACCATCACTTATTATCTTATTGGCTCTTATCAGCAGAGTTACTAGTATCTATTGTGTACATCTTCTGCAAAACACATCAAATCTTTTATTTCTAACATCTTTCCATCATCTAGTATGACCTTTCCTGACATGCGCCCGAAGACCTGGTGCTGGTCGGATTCGATGATACCTGCATTGATTCTTGCAGCGCGATCTAATACTGGAACGAAGTCCATCTCGAATCTGCCGTCTGAAGATGTGAATGTCCATGGTGACATATATCCCTGCATTGGTATGTTAAATGTTACATCATCAAGCTTATGACATACTCCATCATAGAATAATATATTCTCTGATGCTGCAGATGTATCACCAAAGCCATAGCCTATATTAAAACCAAATGGCTTACCATTGACTGTGCCATTACCAGAACCCCAATACCATCTATTATCGTATGTCCATACGCCTCGGCCCCAATCTAACGTTCCATAATTGATTGATGGGTCGAATTCAAATGCATCTTCCCCAAGGCGTAGATATCCATATGCAGGCATACAGTTAATCTTCTGGTTATAGTAGAAGGCTGTCTTCTTCTCCTCCCATGGAGTAGCGATAACCATTGTATCCATCTTAGGCTGATACAGCTTAATATCAGCAGAAAATGTCTTACCCTCATAGAAATCAAACATTACACATTCTATATGACGTAGCTTACAGCTACCCTTCTTCTTATCCTCAGGCGTTATCATATCGCCATACATCTTATATGCCTCATCATAGCTTATGGTCTCATGCTTATAGCTAAGACTTAGCCTCTTATCTTCATATACTATATCACCCTGGGCGGAGTTTTTCGGCATTTTCATCTTACCCATTGGCATTGCATTAAGTATGGTCTCTGTATGCTCCCAGCCCTCCTTAAGATTAAGAAAAGACACAGACTGCAAGCCAATATAACCATCATCTGATAGAGTAAAGGCACCTGCGAAATCATCATTTAGAACCATATAATAATCCCACTCCTTGATTCTCATCTTAGGAGCCTTAATCTGCTTCCTGTCGTATCTTGTAATCAGAGCCTTAGACCAACCTGGCTCGATTAATACACCATTCTCATCTAACAAATCATGCCTGTCTAATATCTCGTGATTGCGCATCTGTACCACCCCCACTTTCTTCAGCCTTCGCTTCCATGAATTTGTGATTTTCAAGTCCCATTGCAAGATTAGGACTGTAGAAAGGGTCACCCTTTAATAATTCATCTGATAACTTCTCCACTAATCTGTTATGGGACCCCTCTTCACTTATTATATTACTATTATTTTTCTTTGCAATAATTGTCGGGTCAATTATTATACGATACCCTTTAGCTCTTGCTCTAATACAAAAATCAAGCATCACATCTCTGCCAGACAAGGAGGTATCAAATCCTCCTAAAGACCTGTATGCCTTCTTACTTATCATACAGAATGCTCCATCTACCATTCCAATCTCCCTTGGAATCGGCTGAATATTCTCATAGCCCGAATCTCGCAATTTATAATTGTAAAATGCTGGATAAACATTTGCATCAGTATCATAGATATACCCGCAATTCTCCGTAGTCCAAAACGGCTTGGCAAATCTTACCCCCACAACAGCCACATCCTTAAGCTTGATGTAACCATACATGGTCTCAAGATAATTCCTGCCGGACACCTTCACATCCTTTTCCTTAAGAAGCATATAATCCTTGGAACGAATAGTAGCTCCTGAGCCATCATATATTACCTTCCAAAATCTCTTCCTAGGATCAGTATCAATCTTCGCCTTAATATTATTGCGTGTAAGGTAAGCCTTGACGCTTGCCATATTCTCTTTATATATTAGCTCTTCTAAATCAATATCAGCGCTAGTTACAGGATTCTTCATAAAATCAGGAAAAATCGACCTGATAATTCCCATAATCGCCCCTTCCTTCTTAAGCGGAAGAACGCTTTCATTATTCTGCATTATTGCTTCATCAACAATATCCTGGGACATTATTCTCTTATAGTATAAGAATTTAGGGATATGATAGAATTTACATTTCTTCTCAATACAGCGAAGAAGAAATTCGTACATATATGCTTCCGAGAGTACCTCTCTTGTTGTTCCAACCATTTTAATAACATCTCTATTAATTACAACCATGTCCCCTATATAATTGTTGCGGAGGAACAATTCTCTGTTAAAATCCTGCTTAACATGAATATTGGTCTTCTCCACACCTTCAAGGTCAATATGGTCTGAATAGAGGATATCAGCATTTCCCACATCGAATATGGTACCGGCCATGTGATACAAACAGTGAGGATCTAGCCTGTTATGACAATTGGTTACAAGAATGTAATCCCCTTCAGCAAAATGAAAGCCTATGTTAGTAGCATAGGCTTTACCTTTGTGATTCTTCAGTTGTCTATAGTGTACTCTGGTATCCTTCGGGAAGAACTCTCTTGTTATTCTCTCGAGATTGGAAGAATAGTCATCATCAATGATGTAGAGCTCCCAGTTCTCGTAATCTTGAGCAACTACCGACTCTAGAAAGTCTCTAAAAAATACTTCCCTTGTATTAGAGCACACAACCAATATAGTGAATGTTGTTATTTTCATACGTTTACCTACTTAGTATTAAGATGCCAAACACCTGCTCGCTCATAAGAAAATCGCTTGGCAGGTTTTGGCATCTTAATATTCTAGCTTATATCCAAACACCAAACACCTGCATTCTCGTATTATTTAGATCCTTTACCTGATAGGACGACACCAATTGTCTTAAATAGTATCTTGATATCAAGCCATATATTCCAATTGGCAATATATTCTGTATCGTAAGCCACCACGTCTTCAAAATTCGTAATGTCGCTTCGGCCACTTATCTGCCACATACCAGTCAGTCCTGGCTTGAAGCCTAAGCGGGCTTTGTGGTGGAATTTGTACATCTCATATTCGTCCTCTGTTGGTGGTCTTGTACCAACAAGGGACATATCACCCTTTAATACATTGAAGAACTGTGGCAATTCGTCAATGGAATATTTCCTCATAAAGCGGCCAATAGGAATAATACGCGGGTCATCCTCCATCTTGAACATATTGCCATCCATCTCATTAGCTTCCATAAGCTCCTTCTTGCGCTTGTCTGCGTCAACATACATTGAGCGGAACTTATAGAAGGTAAATCTTCTACCATTCTTACCGATTCTTATCTGCTTATAGAATACAGGTCCAGGGGACTGAATCTTAATAATTGGTGCAAATATTATGAATGCAATAAATGTAATTATTAATCCAATTATTGAACCCACAATATCCATAAGTCTCTTAAGGAATAACTGTCTTGTGCTGGCAATGTGCATACTAGTTGTAAGAACTACGTAGCTTGCGTAATTCTCTAATACCATATTAGGCATCATATAATTAGTATGTACAAGGCTAATGTGTACTGTAACTCCCAGCTCCACAAGGGTATTGGCTAAGGCCTCAGAGCTGGCTCTTGTATTACCGTCAATATACACCTCATCAACCACATTAGTCCTAACATATTCTAAGAAATCATCAGCATTTGCTACAACTGGAATTCCCTGTATTGTCTGTCCCTCTAAATCAGCATCTACCACAACAACACCAACTACCTTGAAGTCAGTGTATTTGTTATGAGCAATCTCATCTAGACATCTCTCAACGGTATCAGACTCAGCTACAACAATCATCTCCGACTTGTTCTTGTCCTTAAGCTTCTGTCTTCTGATAACACGTTTTAATAATACTCTTCCAATGTATTCAAATATAACTACAAGAACTAAGTATGTAAACAGCAACTGTCTAGAGTACAGCTCCGACTGCTTCGTAGCATACATATAGATTAGATATACTCCAAATACAATAAAGCAATGAAGTATTGTTGCTCTTAGCTCCTGATATTTGTTACGACGAAGAATTCCGGAATACGACTCAGTGAAGAATATAACGAAAATGTCAATTAGAATAAGCATTATAGCCATTCTAATATACAAATCAACATTTACGTTAGAGTCCAGGTCGAAATTCCATTCGAATCTCCATACATAAGCTATTAAGAGGGCAAGCATTATACATAGTATATCAACCAATGTAAAGTCAAGATGCTTAACCCAGCTTCTCTTCTTCTTACTATACATAGCAAATCTCCTACTCCCTAGGGAGTATCTATGTGGTTATAATTCTACGTTGTTCTTCTCAAGTAGCTCTCTTGCACTATCAAGAGAATCAACGCCATGTAAATTCTTAATTGGTGCGAACTCTTTTTCTCTTATAACTTCATAAGGAACGCTATCATTCATCATAGCAACCATGTCAACTACAAGGGTCTCGAACTTGTATCCATTAGGCTCACTCGGCTTAATTAATTCACCCTTATCATCAATGTAAGGAATCTTCTTCTCAACCACGTGAACAGGCATGCGGTTATTCATAATCTCTTCAAGCCTTGATACCTTGAATATATAATTAAGAATAACGCCAAATGCATATAGATAATCGCCACTTTCATCAGTAGCTTCAGCCATCTCCTTGCTTAGCTCATAATATTCAACGATATATGGCTTTCCACCCTTCTTACACAAGGCTCCCATCTTCTCGTAAGCATCCACCTTGTGCACAACCTTGCTACCACTATCGGCACCACTTAGTAGTGTTGCTCCAATAAAGCTTGGGTCGGCTATTCTCTGCAATACATTATCAACTGCAAATATATTGAGCCACTCAACTCCTCTCGACTTAATATCTTCAAGGAGTCCCGCCTTGGCAAGGGAAGTAAACCAGCCTCCATTACCATTAGGAGAGGTTGCAAGTCTTCCTGGTCCTTCTAATAATAATTTGCCATCAAAATCAACAGCTGCTGCCATCTCCTGAATAAAGAACTTAACATATTCCTTAGGATAGCCAAAATAATTCTTCTCTTCAAAGAACCTTATTGTCTCATCATTGTTCTTCTCAGATGTCATCACATAAAGTGGAACGTATGCTCCGGCTTCATTAGTAACATCTAAGAGATTATTAATCAGACAGTTGAATATACATAAATCTCTGTTAATACCTACATTCAATTCACCCTTAGGCTTGTCAAGCCCAAGACGAGTGCCCATTCCACCAGCAAGAAGAACTGCACCTATCTTGCCTTCCTTAATTGCATCAATTCCAGCCTTGGTAAATTCTTCTTTTCTAGCTTCTATCTGTGATACATCTACTGCTCCTAGAGGCTCAATGTCTCCCTCAGATTCTTCTGAGTCTTGGCCAACTAACGCAATAGTCTCCCAATCAATCTCTTCAATCTGTCTTAGAAGCTGAGCTTGCAGATCTGAAGACAAATCATCAAAGCCCTTCATTACATGCTCCTGATTATGTTCCCTTAGCACCTTCAATGCTTCACTTTTGTCCATAGTAATACCTCTCGTGTATTCATTTTATCCCACAATAACATTAATATTTTACCATATATGTACAATTAAGTCTATACAAGCACATCATCTTGGGTTCATCATTTTAAAAAAGGCGTCTATCACAAAAGTGATAAACGCCATTAGTAATTACATTACAAAACAAATACTTATTATTTCTTCTTAACTGTAATCTTGTCAAGATGCCAAATGTCCTTAACATACTCTTCGATAGTTCTGTCAGATGAGAACTTACCAACGTTAGCAACATTAAGCATTGCCTTCTTAGCCCATCCTTCTTCATCACGATAAGCTTCTTCTACCTTCTGCTGTGCCTCAGCATAAGATCTAAAGTCAGCAAGAACGAAGTATGTATCTGCAAACTGAGTCTCTTCAGTATTAAGCAAAGAATTGTAAAGTGGTCTGAATAATTCAGGGTTGTCTGGACTATAGAAGCCATTAATTAACTGCATTAATACCTTACGAATCTCCATATCAGAGTTGAAGATATCCATTGGGTTGTAATCTCTCTTAGCCTCGTGAGCGATTACTTCATCAGCACTCATACCGAAGATAAATGCATTCTCCTGTCCCATCTCTTCAACCATCTCAACATTAGCACCGTCCATAGTACCAATTGTAACAGCACCATTAAGCATGAACTTCATGTTACCAGTTCCAGATGCTTCCTTAGATGCAGTTGAAATTTGCTCAGATACATCTGCTGCTGCAAAAATCCACTCAGCATTAGATACTCTGTAATCCTCAATAAATACAACCTTAATCTTGCCATTGATTGACTCATCATTGTTAATTACTTCAGATACATTGTTAATTAACTTAATTGTAAGCTTAGCAATTCTATAACCTGCTGCAGCCTTAGCACCGAAGATAAATGTTCTTGGATAGAAATCCATCTCTGGATGCTCCTTAATCTGATTGTATAGATACATTACATGAAGAATGTTAAGTAGCTGTCTCTTATACTCATGGAGTCTCTTAACCTGTACGTCGAAGATAGAACGTGGGTCAACATCAACGCCATTATGCTCCTTGATATATTTAGCAAGACGAAGCTTGTTCTGATACTTGATATTCATGAATTCATGCTGCATTCTTCTATCCTCAGCATATAATTCAAGCTTCTTCATCTGTGATAAATCTGTAATCCAGTCCTTGCCAATTCTGTCTGTAACCCAGTTAGCAAGTAATTGGTTACCATGTAATAAGAATCTACGCTGTGTAATACCATTAGTCTTATTATTGAATTTGTCAGGATACATATCGTAGAAATCCTTAAGGGATTCCTTCTTAAGAATCTCAGTATGAAGTGCAGCAACACCGTTAACTGAGTGACCTGCTGCAATAGCAAGATGAGCCATTTTAACCTGTCCATCCTGAACGATTGCCATACGAGCAACTTTCTCATCATCATCTGGGAACTTGTTTTGTACCTCGATTACGAATCTTCTGTTAATCTCTTCAACAATCTGGTAAATTCTTGGAAGAAGTCTTGAGAATATCTCAATAGGCCACTTCTCTAAAGCTTCAGCCATGATTGTGTGGTTAGTATAAGCACAAGTCTTAGTTGTTACAGCCCATGCTTCATCCCACTCTAAGCCCTTCTCATCCATAAGGATTCTCATAAGCTCAGCTACTGCAAGAGTAGGGTGAGTATCGTTCATCTGGATTGCAACCTTCTCATATAATTTATGAATATCATCATGATTTCTAAGATATCTGTCAATAGCTCTCTGAAGAGAAGCAGATACGAAGAAATATTGCTGCTTAAGTCTAAGCTCTTTACCAGAAATATGATCATCACAAGGATATAATACTTCAACAAGGTTACGGGCAAGGTTCTGATCCTCAACCGCCTGAATATAATCACCCTTATCAAAGGAATCAAGTCTGAACTCTTCCTTAGGTTCAGCATCCCATATCATAAGTGTATTAACCATGTTGTTGTCATAACCAACGATTGGCATATCGTAAGCAACAGCCATAACAGAGCTATAGTCATCATGGATGAACTTAGTAGTTCCATCAGGATTCTGCTCAGCACGAATATATCCGCCGAACTTAACCTCGTAGCTATATTCAGGTCTCTTAAGCTCAAATGGATATCCATCCTTCAACCAGTTATCAGGAGCTTCCTTCTGATATCCGTCTCTAATCTGCTGCTTGAACATACCATAGCGATAACGGATACCACATCCGTATGCTGGGTAGTTGAGTGTAGCAAGTGAATCTAAGAAACATGCAGCAAGACGACCAAGACCACCATTACCAAGTGCTGGATCTGGCTCTTCATCCTCTATAGCATTAATATCTAATCCAAGCTCATCTAAAGCTTCCTTAACCTTCTCATATGTACATAGGTTGATTAAGTTATTACCTAATGCTCTACCCATTAAGAATTCCATAGACATATAATATACAATCTTAGGATCCTGCTCATTAACAGCCTTCTCTGTTGCCAACCAGTTAGTAATAACTGTATCCTTAATAGCAAGAGCTACTGCCTGATAAGCCTCTTGTGCAGAAGCATCTTCGAATTCCTTTCTATATAATCTTCTAACATTGTCAACAACGTCCTTCTTAAAGGCCTTTTTGTCGAACGACTTCTCTAACATGTGTGAACCTCCTTTTATTTCTTACACACGCTTAACAAAGAGTTCTACGTCCTCTTTATTAATACTCCACTTCTTACTATAACTGTCAAGACTACCTTTTGTCAATGAATTTGCAAGGACCTCTCCACTAATAACATCCGAATTTCTCTCAAATATACCGTTAATTCTGTCCGTTCCGTTATATGCCACCTCAATGTGATCCATTACCTCGAAGCCTGCGTCCTTACGCATAGTCTGAATCTTGCTAATAATCTCTCTTACGAAGCCCTCTTCTATAAGAGCATCGTCTAGGTTAGTATCGAGCACTACTGTTACATCATTGTCACCATCTGTAACAAAGCCTTCCTTCTCAACCATCTCTATTAACAAATCATCCTCTTCAAGCTTAATGCTTTCATCAACCTCAGGAAGTGTTATATATCCGTTAGCCTTAAGGTCTTCGTAAGCTTTATTACCATCTAATGAAGACAGGGCATCCTTAATTCCCTGTAGGAATTTGCCGTATTTTGGGCCTACTGTTCTAAGCTGTGGCTTGAAGTTATATGTTGTAAAGCCCGATACATCATCTGTAAAATGTGCTTTCTTAACATTAAGCTCTTCTTCAATAATTCCAACATAATAATCAGGAAGACTCTCCTGTGATGTAACGAACATCTGGCCTATTGGCTGTCTGTTCTTAATGTTGGCACTATTTCTGCAGGCTCTACCGAATACAACTATCTTAAGAAGAAGCTGCATATTCTTCTCTAGCTCTTCATCAATCCAATCCTCATTAACCTCAGGGAAGTCACATAGATGAATTGACTCAGGTGCGCTACTATCAACCGACTTAACAAGATTAAGATATATCTCCTCTGTCATAAATGGAATCATAGGAGCGGCAGCCTTACATATCTCAACTAATGCTGTATATAATGTCATATAGGCATTAATCTTATCCTGCTCCATTCCCTTAGCCCAGAATCTCTCACGCGAACGACGAACATACCAGTTAGACATATCGTCTACGAATGCTTCTAATGTTCTTGCTGCCTCTGGAATTCTGTAATTGCCCAGGTTATAATCCACATCCTTAATTGCAGAATTAAGACGGGAAAGCAACCATTTGTCCATAACAGACAATTTATCATAATCTAATGAATACTTAGTTGCGTCAAAGTTATCGATATTAGCGTATAGCACGAAGAAAGCATATGTATTCCATAGTGTTCCCATGAACTTACGCTGACCTTCCTGTACTGCCTTACCATGGAATCTGTTAGGAAGCCATGGTGCTGAGTTAATGTAGAAATACCATCTAATGGCATCTGCACCGTATTTCTCTAATGCATCAAATGGGTCAACTGCGTTGCCCTTAGACTTAGACATCTTCTGTCCCTTTTCATCCTGAACATGTCCTAATACAATAACATTTTCATAAGGGGCCTTGTTAAATAGAAGTGTTGACTCCGCCATTAGAGAATAGAACCATCCACGAGTCTGATCCACTGCCTCTGATATGAACTGTGCAGGGAATTGCTGCTCAAATAAATCCTTATTCTCAAATGGATAATGATGCTGCGCAAATGGCATAGCACCAGAATCGAACCAGCAGTCAATAACCTCTGGTACACGCTTCATTGTCTTACCACAATCAGGACATGTAAATGTTACTTCATCAATGTATGGTCTGTGTAATTCAACATTTGCACTATCAGGATTACCACTTAACTTGGCAAGCTCTTCTCTCGAGCCAACTGATGTCTGATGGCCACAGCCTTCACACTCCCAGATATTAAGAGGAGTTCCCCAATATCTGTTACGAGAGATACCCCAGTCCTGAATATTCTCAAGCCAGTCACCGAATCTTCCTTTACCAATAGATTCAGGAATCCAGTTAACTGTATTATTATTGCGAATCAGATCATCCTTAACCTCTGTCATCTTAATGAACCATGATTCTCTAGCATAGTAGAGAAGCGGTGTATCACATCTCCAGCAGTGTGGATAATCATGCTCGAATTTAGGTGCGTCAAATAATAGCTTTCTGGAAGATAAATCCTTGATTACCTCAGGGTCACAGCTAATAGCACCCTTCTTCATCTCTTCCTGCGTAGGCTTTGCTCTCATTCCACCAAATGGTGACTCATCAAGCATAACACCCTTCTCATCTACCATCTGAACAAGTGGTAAATCGTATTTCCTACCTACCTTGGCATCGTCTTCACCAAATGCAGGAGCAATATGAACAATACCAGTACCATCTGACATTGTTACATAGTCATCACAGGTTACATAGAAGCCCTTCTTGTGCTGATTCTCAGCTACCTTAGCCGCGCAATCATATAGTGGAACGAATTCCTTACGCTCTAAGTCAGTACCCTTGTAAGTCTCAAGCACCTCGTAAGCCTTGCTATCATCCCCTTCTTCAAGAAGCTGACCTAATACCTTATCAGCAAGAGCCTCGGCAATATAATATGTATAACCATCAACAGCCTTAACCTTAAGATAGGTCTCGTCAGGGTTAACACATAATGCCACGTTACTTGGAAGAGTCCAAGGTGTTGTTGTCCATGCTAAGAAGTATGCGTCTTCGTCAGCACATTTGAAACGAACAACTGCAGACCTTTCCTTAACAGTCTTATACCCCTGTGCAACCTCCTGAGAAGAAAGAGGTGTCCCACATCTTGGACAGTATGGTACAATCTTGAAGCCCTTATACAGAAGCTTCTTGTCCCATATCTCCTTAAGCGCCCACCACTCAGACTCGATGAAATCATCATCATAGGTTACATAAGGATTATCCATATCAGCCCAAAATCCAACAGTACCTGAGAAATCCTCCCACATACCCTTGTATTTCCATACTGACTCTTTACATTTATCAATGAATGGCTCCATACCATATTCTTCAATCTGTTCCTTGCCGTTAAGACCAAGAAGCTTCTCAACCTCTAATTCAACAGGTAGACCATGTGTATCCCAGCCAGCCTTACGAGGAACGAACTTACCCTTCATTGTCTGATATCTTGGAATCATATCCTTGATAACACGAGTAAGAACGTGGCCTATATGTGGCTTTCCGTTAGCTGTTGGTGGGCCGTCGTAGAATGTATATGTCTCACCTTCCTTACGGCTATCCATACTTTTCTGGAAAATGTTATTGTCTGCCCAGAATTTTTCAATTTGCTTCTCACGATCTACAAAGTTAAGATCAGTTGAAACCTTTTCGTACATTTTATATCTGCTCCTTCCAAATCTATATCATATTATATATTCCTAAATTATTCATATTATTAATTATCATATTAACAAATGCATCATTGCTCATTATAAGGTTCATACATATTATAAGAAGAACTACAGAAGCAACGCTGCATAGAATACCTGCGATTGCAAGGCCTTTGCCCTCGCCCCTTCTTAGCTGTGCCACTCCAAGTATAATACTTATAATAGAAGCAAATAAATTAATGATGCTACAAAACAGCGACAGTGATATTACACCGAATACAAGGGATGCTATCCCTAAGCCCTTACCCTTAGTTACCACCTTATCAGTATTAAGGGCCACGCTGCTTGCAGGCGCATCGCTATATTCTCTTTGCTCTGGCAAATACGAATTAGAAGGGATTTCTTCTTCCTGACTCTGTAGTGGCAGGCTACCTGTAACATCTTCATCAGCAACCAGATTAATAGTGCTTTCCTCTTCTATCTTACCTGTTACGGCTTCATCAAGGTATTTGCCCTTAGGCTCAACGCCACCAGCTTTGCTAATATCTTCTTTTTCTTCATCAACAAACATGTAGCTATTATCAGACATATTCACTCATCTTCTTTCTGCTAAATGCTCTAACAACATAAAAACACACCCTAATATAGTACCATAATTGACGAAAATAGCAATACTACATACCCTCAAAATCTTTGTCAAGGGCCCTTCGATACATAGTCTCCTTGAAGAATCGCTCTATAGAATCAAGGAGATTCTCTTTCTGTGAAGACTTAAGCAAGTATCCGTCTGGCTTGTAGTTAAGAATCTTGAATACATGCTCCTTGTCGTTTTTGCCAGTTAGGAATATAACTGGAATGCTCTTCATATCCTCATCAAGTCGAATGCGCTTCATCAAATCATATCCGTCAAGATTAGGCATTTCGTAGTCCATAAGAATTAAGTCAGGCTTACTTGCGCCTAAGCCCTTAATCAATTCTTCTCCCTCATTAAATGCTGCAATATCATAGCTCTTAGAAAGCCACTTGCTAACGATTGCAGTATAGTCAGGGTCGTCATCCACAAGAAAAACTGTCTTCCTTCTGCCATACTCCTCTAGGAGCATACTATATCCTTTTATGTCTTCTGTGAATTTCTCCATTTTCACAGGTCTTGTATAGACTTCTGTCACAAGGTTATATCCATTGGCTCGTCTTGCGATTTCAATATCCGCCTTATCACCTATAAGAAGAAGTATCTTAGAATCATCTGTGCATATCTCACTAAGAAGATTCATTGTTATCATAATATGAGACTCATCTCCTGATACTGGATGATATAGCACGATATCCGCCCTGTCTCTATAGGAAATAATCTCATCTGGCTCATCCCCTACAGAGATTATCTGATAATCTGCTTCCTTTAAGCTCTTCTCAACTCCCTTAATTACAATTCCATGCTTTGGACGAATGTATAATACGGTGTGAGATTTATCATATATTCTTTCAGGCTCCTTCTTCTCCTGTTCGGCCTCGTTGCTAGCTCTTATTAATTCTTTGATAATATCATCTTCTAGTAATGGCTCTAAATAATCGGAGAACTTGGTATAGGCTTCTAATAATTCCTTAGTATATTCATTAATAGTTTCTATATCCATTTCGCCTGCAGCATCCTCTAGCTTCTTAGCTAAAGCCGCCACATCTCTTGCACCCACAAGTCTTGCAATACTTTTTAGAGAATGAACACTAAGCTTATACATTGTCCATTCCTTGTTGCCCTTGAAGCTGACTATATCATCTCTCTTCTCCTCAATAGAAGAATAGAAGACATATAAAGCGTCAAGATAATCCTCTGCACTTCCGCAGTTCTCAATGCCTTTTACCAAATCAATATGAGGTACCCTCTTAAGCCATAGAGGAAGCTTATCTAATTCATCAGCATCCTCAAGATACTCCCCTATCATAGGCTCTTCATCTTCAATTTCTTCTTCAACTATCTCTTTTTCCTCAGGAAGATAAGTCATCAAAACCTCAGCTAGCTGCTTAGGGTCGATTGGTTTGATTAACACATCTGCAAAGCCTGCTGCCTTATAGAGATTAATGTTCTTGCGTCCTTCCTCTGTGGTGTGACATATTACTGGAATCTCCCTGCCTTTTTTCTGGAAAATGTCCTTTAGAGCCATCAATGTATCAACACCGTCAAAATCAGGCATTCTATGGTCTAGCAAAATAAGGTCATAATCATTCTTCTCGACAAGCTCAAGGCATTCCCTTCCACTCTCTGCCTGGTCCGAAGCAACTCCATTACTCGACAGCAAAGATGCAATAATCATTCTGTTAATAACCATATCATCTACGATAACTACGCGAGACGCTCCCGATTTATCCATCAAATATCCTCCTTAATTAAGAAGCTTATCAATTGCTGCCATAAGCTTTGGCTTTCCCTCTGACTTAGACACATAACCGTTGGCATGATAGTCATTTACAACCTCTTCAATATCAACGTCATCAATACCCGTTCTAAATAGCACCTTAACATCCTCGTTGTCCCTTCGAATAGCAATAAGGGTATCCTTGCCATCCATATCTGGCATAGAATAATCTAATAGCACCAAATCAAAATCTTCCTTCTTCAATATATCAACAGCCTCCTGGCCAGAGGCTGCCTTAACGACCTCATATCCAGCCTTAGTAAGCCACCTTTCTGTAATCATCATCATATCTAAGTCGTCATCAACAATTAATACCTTCATAACTTATGACTCCTCTCCTTATGCAACGTCTTATCTCTTGTATTGACATATATCTTAATTACACATTTGTTTACACATATCGCTCAAGCATGGCAAATAACGCATCTGGTTCTACTGGCTTGGACAAATGTGCATTCATTCCTGCGTCTAAGGACAGCTGAACATCCTCATCAAATGCGTTAGCAGTAAGGGCAATAACCGGAATATTCGCATCCTTCCTGTCTGTAGCCCTAATTTCTTCGCAGGCTTCTAACCCATTCTTTACAGGCATTCTAATATCCATAAGAATTGCATCGTAATATCCTTCCTTGCTGTTTAAGAACATTTCAAATGCCTCTTCACCATTAGTGGCAACATCAACCTCAATAGCCTTAAGATTAAGAATCTGCTTCATAATCTCAGCGTTGATTTCCATATCCTCCGCTAGGAGTACCTTCTTGCCAGATAAATCTACATGGGACTCGTCAACTATCTTGCCCTTACTTCTCTTCTCTGTAAGCACATTAACAGCCTTGAGAATTCCACCTGCAAACAAAGGCTTGGCAATAAACTCATCAACTCCCGCCTCCATGGCAGTCTCCATGATTTCATCCCAATTATATGTAGTAAGGAATATCGCTATTTCATCATGTCCATAGCTTCTTCTTATATCCTTAGTTAATTCGATACCATCCTTATTAGGCATCTTCCAGTCAAGGAATGCGTATTTGTAAGGGTTCATAAGGGATGATTGCTTATTAATAATCATAATGGCATCCTCTGCGTTAAGGGCAATATCCGCCTTAACTCCCAGCCTTCCTAGCACCATTACAGCGTGCTCGCAGGCCGTCTTGTCATCATCTACAACAATAGCGTATGCTCCCTCAAGCTCGTCCTCCATGGAATTACTATCATCACATATTCCAAGAGGAATTCTAATCTCGAACTTGGTTCCTTTGCCCTTCTCGCTGTCAACCTCTATGCCACCACACATCATATCTATAATATGCTTGGTAATTGCCATTCCAAGACCAGTGCTTCCATAGGCATTGCTTGTTCCTTCCTTCTCCTGAGAGAAAGGCTCGAATAGAAGCGGAATGTATTTTGAATCCATTCCAACACCTGTATCTTCTATGACGAACTTCACCTGTGCCCTATCCTTATCTCTCTCCAACTCCTCAACGGTAAACGTAACTGCTCCTCCCTTAGGAGTATACTTTACGGCATTGCCAAGGACATTAATGATAACCTGCTTAAGCTTCATATCGTCTCCGATATAGTCATCATCAAGACTACCCTTGACACTACATTTGAACTCAAGCCCCTTCTCTTCACACTGGGACTCTGTCATTGTATTTACTTGTTCAAGCATACTACTAAATGAGAATTTCTCCTCATTAAGCTGACTGTTACCAGATTCAATTCTACTTATGTCAAGAATATCATTTATCAGAGACAGAAGATGCTTGGCGCTGTCGCCTATCTTAATTAAAGTATCCTTAGTCTCCTCATCTAAATCCTGTCTTCTTAGAGCAATGTTGTATAGACCTATTATGGCATTCATAGGAGTCCTTATCTCGTGACTCATATTAGATAAAAATGCTGTCTTGGCCATGTTGGCTCTCTGAGCTTCCTCTAGAGCCCTTGCAAGCATCTGACTTCTTTCTTCTTCAACCACGCTAAGGGATTCATTGTCACTTGAAGAACCATTATATTGCTTAACAAGTCTATGTAAAATGTCCTTAAGATTGCGATACTCCTTAAGAAGGAATGGAGTATCCCTTCTAACCATATCGTAGTCCTTATTCTTGCCGGCCTGCTCTAATGTCTTGGCCTTTTCGAATATTTCCTCTGCTCCAATTGCACCAGAGGTACTCTTAAGGGAATGAACATTGAGTATGTAATTATCCCAATCCTCATTCTCAACGTATTCTTCTATCTGCTTTGACTTAGTCTCAATAGCAAGCTCATAAGTCTCTAATGCGAACATGTAATCCTCTGCATCACCACAGTACTCTAATCCCTTCTTAGGGTTAAGCTGCGGATAGGTAAGGATTGCCTTAGGAAGCTTATATAATTCATCATCCTCATCATCATTATCATCAGACATAATTACAGAATCTGCAGGCAGGTATTTAAGCATCATACCCTCCATCTCATCCACATTTACAGGCTTGGTAAGATAATCTGTAAATCCTGCATTGAGAAGCTTCTCCTTATCACCTGCTACCGCGCTGGCAGTAAGAGATATTATAGGAGTTGTGGCATATCTTTTCGGGAATCTGTCTTTTATCTCATTAAGAGTCTCTATTCCATTAAGATTAGGCATTCTGTAATCTAAGAATACCAGGTCATAGTGCTCCTTACCGAACTTCTCTATACATTCTCTTCCGCTTACTGCCACATCTATGTGCATTCTTGAGCGGCGAAGAAGTCCCACAATAACCTGAAGGTTCATAGGTGTATCATCTACTACAAGAAGACGCATTCCTGGGGCAGTAAGAAATCCCTTCTTCTTAATAATTCCCTGGTTCTCATCAACATATGTATGAAAGTCAATGTCACCTATAGTTGTATTATCAGCCACCTTCTGAGTTACACTGAAATAGAACTTAGAGCCAACACCGTACTCACTCTCAACCTTCAACTCGCTATCCATAAGATTGAGAAGCTGTCTTGTAATGGCAAGTCCTAAGCCTGCACCCTCGATAGAACGAGTCTTCTTCAAGTCAAGTCTGTCAAATGGCTCAAATAGCCTCTCAACATCTTCCTTTCTAATACCAATTCCTGTATCAGTAACTGACACCGTAAGAACAATCTCATCTGCGCTCTTTTTCTCATAGGATATGTCACAGCTGACGCACCCTTTCTCAGTATATTTTACAGCGTTAGTAAGAAGGTTGGTTATAATCTGCTTTAATCTAACCTCATCACCATATAAGGATTTAGGCATAGTTGGGTCAACTGTAAAGTCGAGCTCCAATCCCTTAGCCTCTGTACGAAAACGCACCATATTGTAGAGATCCACCACAACTGATGGTATGTGATATATCTCCGATTCAAGCTCCATCCTTCCTGTCTCAATCTTAGAAAAGTCTAATATATCACTTATTATTCCAAGAAGACTCACACCGGCCTTCCTTATGTTCTCAGAATATTCTAGAATCTCTGATTCATCAGTTTCCCTTTGAATCATCTCATTCATTCCTAAGATAGCTGTTATAGGCGTTCTTATCTCATGGCTCATATTAGACAGGAATGCACTCTTAGCCTCATTAGCTCGGCGCGCCCCTTCTAATTCTTCTTTTAATAAGTCAGCTCTTTCCTTCTCTTCTCTTGCTAACTTAATATCGGTAACATCGGCAATGAATACATAATACACACTACCTATCCCTGGAACATTTGCAAGATGACCATAATCACTTACCCATCTAATCTGGCCGTCCTTGCGAGGAATTCGATAATCAACATAATCAAGCTTCTTGGCATTGTCCTTCTCCTGAATCTGGTCATCAATTGATTTTTGAATAGTATCAAAATCATCTGGATGCACCATTCCCTTGAAGGAATTGCCTACGAACTCTCTGAATTCTTCCACCGTCTCGCATCCGTATATGTCGCACACAGCCTTGTTTACATACAGAATCTCATAAGGTGGCTCCTCACGATATATAAAGCATCCACCTGGCATCTGCTCGGCGAACCACTCAAGGGCAGACATATCATGCTCTTTAGAGTCAATATTCTCTAGTTCTTCTTCAAATGTTCTGTTTCTCTCCATAGCCTGTTACCTCATATAAAATGTAAAATAAAAACCCTAACACTTTATTTTTGCATATTATAGGAAGTTTTTCAACAAAAAAGGAAGGGATATAACCCCTTCCTTTATTAGCTTACGCTTAATATTTTGGTCATTTGCCTTGCAAATAATCTCTCTAGTTAAAGCCCTCTCTTGCCTGATATGTTGTATGAAGAAGTTCGTGTGCCTTATGCGAGTTAGGCTCACCGAGGAACTTATCATATAACTCCTTAATCTGAGGATTGTTATGAGACTGTCTAAGGGCATTTCTCTCATCCTCTGAATATAGGGCATCAGCTCTCTTCTGTCTGTAAGTATCAACAATATCGTTGTCTTCATTAGGTAAGAAGCAGCTTCTTACAACAGGCTGTCCACCACCGTTAACACAACCGCCAGGACATCCCATAATCTCTATGAAATGATATTTGCTCTTGCCTTCTCTAATCTCATCAAGAAGAACCTTAGCATTTTTCATACCGTGAGCAACAGCTACATTAACAACTGTGCCATCAATATCTACAGAAGCCTCCTTGATTCCCTCGAAACCTCTTACAGCCTCGAACTTAATTGCATCATGCTCCTTGCCAGTAAGCACGAAGTAAACTGTACGAAGAGCAGCTTCCATAACACCACCTGTTACACCGAATATAACTCCGGCTCCAGAATAATCACCCATAATATCAGCATCATATTCTTCATCAGGAAGTCGCTCGAACAAGATACCTGCTCTCTTAATCATTCTTGCAAGCTCTCTTGTTGTTAGAACAGCATCTACATCAGCAAGACCGTCATGCTGTAATTGGTCTCTTTCCTTCTCGAACTTCTTAGCTGTACAAGGCATAATTGATACAACAAATATATCCTTAGGGTCAATGCCCTTCTCCTGAGCATAATATGTCTTAAGAATTGCACCCTGCATCTCATGAGGTGACTTACAGCTTGATAGATGGTCTAACAGGTCGCCATAATTATATTCTGCATAATTAATCCATCCAGGAGAACAGCTTGTAATCATAGGAAGAACTCCATTATTCTTAATTCTTCCAAGAAGCTCTGTTCCTTCCTCCATAATTGTCAGATCAGCAGCAAAGTCAGTATCATATACCTTGTCGAATCCAAGTCTCTTAAGTGCTGCAACCATCTTACCTGTAACAGGAGTTCCAACCTTCATGCCGAACTCTTCACCAAGGGCTGCTCTTACAGCAGGTGCTGTCTGAACAATTACATGCTTACCCGCCTTCATAGCCTCATCAATCTTGCCTATCTCAGACTTCTCCATCAATGCACCTGTAGGACATACGCTTACGCACTGACCACACAGGATACAAGGAGAATCCTTCATAGAACGATTCTCTGCAGGAGCAACAATTGTATTAAATCCTCTATTCTCGAATCCAAGAATTCCCATGCCATGAGCATTCTTACATCTTTCAACACAGCGACCACACAGGATACACTTAGATGTATCTCTTACAATTGATGGTGTAAGGTCATCATAGGTTGTAGGTGTCTTAGAGCCTACGAATCTGTCTTCTCTGGCACCCGTAGCATAAGCTACATTCAAGAGTTCACATTTGCCATTCTTATCACATTGCTGACAGTTCTTATTGTGATTAGAAAGTAACAATTCAACAGATGCTCTTCTTGCCTCAGATGCCTTAGGAGACGAAATCTTAATCTCCATTCCATCGTTAACTGGATACACGCAGGATGCAACAAGACCTCTTGCTCCGACTACCTCAACAAGACACACTCTACATGAGCCTCTGTTACATTCTCCATGATTAAAAGTACAAAGTGAAGGGATCTCATAACCACACTCTTTGGCAGCTTCAAGGATTGTTAATCCTTCTTCTACCTCATATGGGATGCCTTCGATTTTGATATTTATCTTAGCCATTTTCATCCCCTCCTTATTTCTTTATAATAGCCTTAACTTTACATGCCGCCATACAAGCTCCACACTTAACACACTTGTTAGGATCAATCTCCATTGCAGGTAATTTCTTACCAGGTGCAATGTAGTCAGTCTTAGATATTGCATCAGCAGGACATCCTCTAGCACACATTCCGCAGCCAATACATTTCTCCTTATCAATGGCATATTGCATTAGCTTCTTACATACGCCAGCAGGACATTTCTTATCCTTGATATGTGCAATATATTCATCTCTAAAATGTGAAATTGTAGAGTTAATTGGGTTAGCACTTGTCTGTCCTAAAGCACAGAGGGAATTAGCCTTAACTGTCTTAGATAGCTCCTCTAACTCGTCAAGGTCTTCCATTGTTCCATTGCCTTCTGTAATCTTAGTGAGAATCTCTAGCATTCTCTTAGTACCGATACGGCAAGGTGAACATTTACCACAAGACTCATCACAGATGAATTCCATATAGAACTTAGCTACGTCAACCATACAGTTGTCTTCATCCATAACGATGGCTCCACCAGAACCCATCATTGAGCCCTTAGCAACAAGGTTATCAAAGTCAATTGGCTCATCTAGGAATTCCTTAGTTAAGCATCCACCTGATGGTCCACCAGTCTGAATTGCCTTGAATTCCTTACCATTAGGAATTCCACCACCAATGTCATATATAAGCTCTCTTAATGTAGTTCCCATAGGAATCTCTACAAGACCTACGTTGTTAATCTTACCACCAAGAGCGAATACCTTAGTTCCCTTAGACTTCTCAGTACCAACTGATGCGAACTCAGCTGCACCTTCTCTTAGGATAAATGGAACGCAGGCTAATGTCTCTACATTATTAACGATAGTTGGCTTGCCCCACAGACCAGATACTGCTGGGAAAGGTGGACGTGGACGAGGCATACCTCTCTTACCTTCGATAGAATTAAGAAGAGCTGTCTCCTCACCACATACGAAGGCTCCTGCTCCAAGTCTGATATGTGCTCTGAAGTTAAAGCCTGAGCCCATAATATTGTCGCCGAGCAATCCCTTTTCTTCCATCTGCTTAATAGCAATCTTAAGACGATTAACAGCTACAGGATATTCTGCACGAACATAGAAATATCCGTTAGAAGCGCCAATTGCGTAACCTGCAATAATCATTCCTTCTATAACTGCAAATGGGTTTCCTTCTAATATAGAACGGTCCATAAATGCACCAGGGTCACCCTCGTCACCGTTACATACAACGTATTTCTCATCATTGTCCTGATTAAGTGCAAATTGCCATTTACGACCTGATGGGAAGCCACCGCCTCCACGACCACGAAGGCCTGCTTCAAGCACTTCATCAACAACCTGCTGTGGCTCCATGTCAAGAGCCTTCTTAAGTCCCTGGAATCCGCCAAATCCAAGGGCCTCATCAATGTTCTCAGGATTGATAACTCCACAACCATGAAGGGCTACACGCCTCTGCTTCTTGTAGAAATTAATATCATCCTGCTTAGCAACCTTTTCCTTAGTAGATGGGTCAACATATAATAATCTGTCAACAACCTGACCGCCAATAATATCTGTCTCAATTATTTCTTCTACGTCGTCAATCTTAACTAGTCGATATAATGTATCCTCTGGATAAATCTTAACGAAAGGTCCTTGTGAACAGAAGCCAAAGCAACCAACCTGGTTAACTGTAACCTTGTCAGAAAGCCCCTTCTCCTCTACAAGCTTCTCGAACTTCTCTCTAATATCTGCCGAATTAGATGAGAGACATCCTGTACCACCACACAAAACGATAGCTCTCATACCGTTCTTTCCTGCTAGCTTGTCATCAAAAGCAGTTGTACAGTCATGTACTATATTATTTAGATCGTCTTTACTCTTAATCATACAGCTGCACCTCCTGCTTTTCTATAAGTGTCAACAACTTCCTGAACCTTATCAACAGTCATCTTAGGATATACCTTGCCGTTAATAGATACTGCAGGTGCAATACCGCATGCTCCGATACAACGAAGCGCGTCTATCGTGAACATACCATCCTTAGAAGTCTGACCTGGCTCAATCTCAAGAATCTCAGAGAATTTGTCAATAATCTGCTGAGCTCCCTTGACATAGCAAGCTGTACCAAGGCAACATCCAATAATGTATTTTCCCTTTGGCTCGAGAGAGAAAAATGAATAGAATGTTACCACGCCATATATCTCAGCTACTGAGATACCTGTTCTGTCTGAGACAATCTGTTGTACCTCTAATGGAATGTATCCATACTCGTTCTGGATATCACTTAAGATCATCATTAGAGGAGTCTTCTCATCAACATATCTGTCGCAGATTTCGTTAATGGTTTTGACACCATTCTCACTAATACCACCCATAACTAACCTCCTAAAATTAATATTTCAGTTTTAGCATCTTGTTCCCTATGGGAATAGTATAACAAATAATTCACATTTTTTTCATACTTTTTTGAAAAACTATTGATAAGTTACAATTTATAGAAAATGCGTATAGAATATTGTCGTTATAGGTAATATTGAAAATAAGAAAAGGAAACTGTATCGCAAAGTCCAGTTTCCTCATCGCAATTAAATATTCGTATTGTGATGTTGTGGCTAATATATTAATTACACATTTAACTTACCATATCTACATGGGCCATAACTCCGGCAGAGCCGTCTTCCCTTAGATACATTCCGCTCTTTCTAATTACAGCATTAGTGTCGTTGTTATCATTAGTTATGGAAAATGTTGAATTCACATTTCCAAGATATAGAGCGCCTATATCCTTATCCTTAAGGGTGTATAAAGACTTGGTACCATCAGAGTTGACCTGCCATAGTCTCAGCTTGTCGAAGACCTCATCAGCCTCGTCAATCCAGCCATTGCCATCGCTGTCGTATTCTGACAAATCCTTGAAGCCGTCGCCGGACTTGGTGCCGAAGAGCTCGCTTCCATCGTCAATCTCGCCATTGCCATTAATGTCTAATGCAAGAAATGCGCTTGACGAACTTAGCATGGAGATGGACTCCTTCTCGCCGTCAGTATCAAGGTCGAATTCGAACTTCATATCCTCAACAGCTGTTGGATTAGAATCAAGGTTAATTACTAATGGGTCAATATACTTAAGACCTGTCTCGAAGCTCTCACTGTATTCTGCCGCGAAGCTTCTACTCATAGATACATCAATTCCAAACTCAATCTCTCTTCCGTCTGCTGTTACAACCTTGCCCTGAGTTGAGAAGTTAGTTGTCTCGCTTTCATAGTAGCTGGCAGTATGATTCATGCTTAAAGAGTATGCGCTCGGAGACATGCCACCATAAGATGACATCAAATCTCCCAATGACTCACTTCTTCCTCCCATGTGCTTGAAAAAAAGTAATCTAAATAAGAAATTCATTGTCTTGAATCTCATTATTGTAAGATCATCGTCTGATAATTGCTGCGAATCAGCATTAGTCTTCTCTATACTTTGTGGGGAGTAGTTAGTTGTTATGCTTTCATCCGGTTTTCCTCCCATCTGTTCAATAAGATCGAAGAAGCTGCCCTTAGGTTTCTGTTCATTTTTCGCAATGGAAAATGACTCCGACTGCTTCTTCACATATGTCCTGTTAGAGGACATAGCCACCTGGCTTTGGTTAATTATCATATAATTCCCTCCCATTCATTCTGTAATGGGCTTCCATGCCTATGCATCCATGCTACGTACGTAACACCACAATACAAATCACGAGAAACTATAATTATAGCCACATAAGCACGCAAAAAGGGACGGATAATCCGTCCCTGGGTCTTCCATGATTAGCCTTTCCTTGGCTTATATTTGTTTACATAAATGTTATCGTCTATTTTCAGAAAAACTTAAGCCTTAACAATCTTAGATTTCTTAACAAGCACAACACCAAGATATGCAAGGGCCATCGCCATAAAGAAAATAACGAAGAATAATACTATTGAATCGCCTATTACTGTTACATCATAAAACAGCAGTCTTGTTACGCAAAACAGCATATTGCACAGTATCGGAATAAGGATGTTCTCCGTTCTGAAATATACATATCCTAAGATTAATCCGAATAGGAAATAATAAATCATCTGCACTAAATCCATTGTAAAAAATCCACTGAGAAGGGCCTGGGCAAAATTAGCCATCATAAAGCTCATTCTTCTTTCTGCGAAGCCTAAGGTCAAGCCTCTAAATACAAGCTCCTGACATATAGGAGATAGCACAACAAAATATATTATAAATAGTATATTCAATAAACCTGGCTCATTATTATGAATCACAGATACTATGTCAACGCTTCCTGCCACAAGGTCAGGCTTAACTGATGATATAAAGTATGAGATAAATGTTGCAAATGCTCCTGCACCTACTGCCACACATAGCACTCCTGGAATTATCATCCAGTTAAGGTTGCCGCTTATCTTCATCTTCTGTCGTAGAGACACATTTGCCGCATGAATTATCTCGCTTCTATACCAGAACAAAAACACAACTGTAAGAATTACTGTACTTAGAATTGATACAAGTAGCGTGAATTTGTCTGATGATAAAGACGCCATATATCCGCCAAAGAATTCCTCGGCGGTGCCTTCAGTGTATTTATATCCCTTGTAGAAGAACATCAACTGCCCCGCAAAGAGCTGTACTAATAATTGGACAGCCATCATTATGAATGCCGGGTATATAAATTTGATTGCACTTCCATTTCTATTCATCTGATTAGTGTTCATATTATCCATTTTACTCGCTTAAAAATTCCTTCAATCTGTATATCTTAGCCTTGGCACATTCTACTCCATTATCGTAGAGCCTGTTCATCAAATCCTCATCAATCTTATATGTGGTTGCATGGATTAGTGGGGATGGGTTAAATGCGAATACCTTGCCCTCCTTCTCCAATTTACGAATCTTGTATACGGAGCGATTATAATTAAGATGACGTCTGTCTAATCCAACCTTAATATCTGGATACTCCTTAAGAGCTCTTGTATACATTCTCCTGTAGCCCTGAGGCTTCATTGTATATCCCTTTGGCTTAGAGTATAGAATAATGAACTTCTCACAGCCGTCGGCTATCATCTTATTAATAGGAAGAGAATCCGCTACCCCTCCATCAAAATATTTCGTACCATTAATATCGATAGGCTGGCACATTGCAGGAAGAGCGGAGCTTGCCATGATGGCCTCGTAATTATCCTTATTAATATCTGACTTTGTAAAATATGCGGCGTTGCCGTGCTCATCTGTAGCAACCACCACGAACTCGCAAGGATTCTTAACTAGAGCTTCATAGTCAAGTGGATCCTTGCCTCCTGAATTAGAGAGATCTCCATATATATACTGCAACCCGAACAGGGAGCCTGTCTGCCTGTAATTTTTCATTCCAAAATACTGAGGGTCCTTAGAATGCTCGCAATAGAATCTCTTGTTGCGACCCCTTTGTCCTGCAAGAAATGATGCAGCATTAGCTGAGCCAGCCGAAATGCCATAGCATATATCTGCAGTTATCCCTTCATCTAGAAATACATCTAATACTCCTGCTGAAAATGCGCATTTCATACCGCCACCTTCAACTAGAAGTCCTACTTTCTTAGCCATCTACTTACTTTCCTTCCTTATTACAACTAAGATATTATAGCACAGATTAGATAGGGATTGTAGAAGAAATATATAAATAGGTGTTGAATAATTATTTAAATTATGATATTCTATCAGTCGTGTGAAAACATGTGCGGATGTGGCGGAACTGGCAGACGCGCAAGATTTAGGTTCTTGTGCCCTAGTGGTGTGCAGGTTCGATTCCTGTCATCCGCATCTAATTTTGTGGTGTTTCATCTTGTGTGGTGGAACACCATTTTTTGTTGATTTTACGCCATTTATCGAACATTCAGTTGTTTCGTCTTGTGTCGTCTTATATTGTTAAAACAGGTTGTTTTCGGGAAAAATGCCAGTAAATTTGCCAGTAAAAATGACAGTAGCAACCCTTGATTTATAAGGGCTCATTAACAGATTAATAGACTAGTGTGCCAGTAAATAGTATCAATTATGTCGTTTTCACATGATATATTGGCATTTAACACACAAATAAGACATCTGATTAGATGTCTTTTTTATGTTATAATTGTTCTGTTGCCGCCTCCTATACTGGCACGGAAAGGAGGTATGACATATAGAACAATTAATTACCGTTATTCTCTCTATCATGGCAGATGTTATTGCCTATTACATCTGCAAATGGTTAGATAGAGATGATTAGGCAACTAGCCCAGGGTTTAGTCCACCCTGCAAAAACGGAAAAAGAAACACCCACGAACTGCCATTCGTGGGTGTTTTGCTTTGACATATAGTTTAATTAATTACCTACTATGTTTGCCTATGAATAATATATCACAACCTACCTCATATTTCAAGACAAAAGCATTTCTACTTTTTCTTCTATGTTTACACTTATATTATATCATACTTCCATACTATAATTTAGTAAGGATGGTTCATATTTTGCAATACCTACCAATTAAAACTATTCATTTTAGACAGTATATTGTCTAAGTCTTGCGGATTTAATTTTTCACCTTTATGAAGAATAATAAATGTATCAGGTGGATTATCAACTTTCGCCAACGAGTCTAATTTGACAAAAGACGGTTTTTTGAAAGGAGGTTCATATTCTTTTATTACTTCATTGCTTCGCCTTTGAGCTTTTTCTTCCTTACCCTTTGTTGACGAAACATTTAACACTTTAATATAATTTGCACCGACCTCGACAACTAAATAGGTTCGACTATAACTTGGCATAACGCCATCTTTAAATCGTATTTTTGCTAGTATTCCTTGTCCTACTTCGAATTTCATTAAAAGATAACCAAATTCCCCTCATCGTAGTATAAACTATATGATTCTTCATCAGCTTCTTCAGAAAACTCATATAATTCCTTAATCAAATCATCATTTATGTCTACTTCGCTGGGCGAATAAAAAAATCTTATGCCGTTTATGCACTGAAAACTACTATCTATTTTTTTGTTCTGTTCATATGCAAATAATACCTTGCGTATCGGATTTATTTCTTTTAACATTGCTTGTGGTGTAATAATTGATTTCGACTTGTTATGGAATCCATTATTTTGCAATCCTTTGTTGTAAGAGTCTGACCAAAATTCGAAATTATGGCTTAACTCTGATAATTTCTTTGCAGATAATGTACCATAAATTGCAATCGTGCATTCTAAAACATCTTTTTCTTCCTCATTAAATGCTGGAACAAAACTATTGCTATCGCTTTTGAACTGTTTATATTCATATTGGTATTTTTGTCTGACCGACTCAACAACATAGCCATTTGTAAAAGCCATAATGTCTTCTTTAAACAAAGGCTTTTCATATTTTGCTAAGCAGATTAAATATGCGAAAACTAATAATTTTTGCAATTTCATGTTGCCATCAATAGTATTTGGATTGTTGTCTAAACCTTGAGATACAAAAAACTTCGCAAAGTCATATGCTGTATTCATAGTTTTCTCCTTCCCATTACAATTCCTATTGCTACTTTATTATATCATACTTCCATAATAATAGCACCCGCGTTCTGCTATTCTTGAGTGCTATTTGATATATATAACTAACTACCTTTATTCTATTCTGTGTATATCTTTGTATGGCATTCGCTACATTCATAGTAGCCACCGCTAACTAATATTTTCTTTTGTGAACCTGGAGTATAGGATACTACTGTTGAGTCTTCGTCAAGTATTTGTCCGTTTCTTGCGATTGCTTCCATTAAGCCTGGGCATTCGTGATGGAAGAGGAAAAAAGTGTCGTCCATTTCCTGACCGCAGTGGTTACATCTTACTATGCAAACAGGTTGTGTGGTTTCATATTCCCATTCAGGTTCTACATAAGTTAGGTGTGTTCCGTGAGCTGCCATTGCATTTCTGTCTATAGGAATGACTTCTCCCTTAATATACTCGCCACAAGTCTTACAAGTTTTGTCACCTGTGTATCCTGCTGCTTGGCAAGTCATTGGAACATATCCTTCTACCTCAAAGTCGTGTACGTGTACTAACTTACCATCTTCGAAGTGATACTTTTCAAAGTCACCTGTGAAAGTGCGATTTACTTTTCCGTTTTGTACGAATAGTTCGTCATATACGCCTGTAAACTCAGACTTAACTCTACTGTTCTCGATTAAGTAATCTTCATAAAGACCATTATAGTCAAAGTTCATTCTTCCGTTTTGGTATAACCAAGTGCCATAGAAGTTATCTGCAAAGCCTGTATAGTTCCAATCAAGCTGACCGTTTCTAAAATACCACCAGCCATACTCGTTAGCGTCCATACCTGTATAGTTGAAATCAACTACACCGTTTGTGATATGCCACCAACCGTAATCGTTACAAGCCATACCGTTATAGTTCCAGTCTAGGAAGCCATCTCTAAAATAGAAGCAACCATTTTCATTACTATCTATTCCTGTATAGTTTTGGTTGTCACCGTTTGGTCCCCAGCTTCGCCATATCCCTTCACCGTCTAGAAATACGCAGCCTGTTAGGCTTACCATTGTGAGTGATAATACTGCTATCACTCCTGCTAATAATTTGATTTTTCTCTTCATCGTTCCGTCCTCCTGAAGTTTAGAATAGAAAACATATTTACCATATTAAATATGTTCATTATAAGCAATCTATTAATATTATGCAAGTCAATCTATCATATTAGTATATGATTATTCGAGGTACAACATGATTGACTATACACCTTTTTGGGATACATTGCTTTCATCAGATGACAATTGGTACACATTGACACACAAGCATAATATCAACCCAGCAACACTTCATCGCCTTAAACATAATAAGCCTGTATCAACTGTAACAATAGATACACTCTGTAGAATACTTGATTGTCAAACAAACGATATTATTCGTTACATTCCCGATGATGAAGAATAATTTTAAAATCTAATCTACACAAATCCCTTCATAATTCTGTATTAATTGATTGTTATATAAGTTATGATTATCGACTAATCTACATACAGACATTTCTACAGAATTGAATTTCTTATCAGAATATTTTTCTCCGAATAATTCTTCTAAATCTTTTATTACTCTTTGCCTATCATCAACAGATAGTTTCACATTTCTTTTTAGTACATCTTTTTCATTTATTTTTGAAATACTTGATTCAAGTTTTTCTTTATTCTCCTTTACTACCTTATAAACTTTCTCGTATATCTTTTGACCATTCTCTACTTCTTTTTCTAACGATTCAATTTCCTCAATCTTCTCAAATCCATATTTTTTTAAAAATTCATCTCTGTCAACTTCTATACTTGTAGTTAAGATCTTGCTATGTTCAAGCCTTTGCGTTAATTCACGTTTTTTATTTATATTAAGACATGTGCACGTCTCAATCTCTTTATGGAGCTGCTCTTGTTCTAATTTAATATTTTCTATCGTTTCTGAGGCTTTTAAATATTTACCCTTACATACCTCAATTATGGTTTTGTTACTATATAATTCCTTCTCAACATTCCTCTTCGCATCTTCATATTCAGACATTATATAGTATGCCTTTATTGCTTCCTTTAGATTTATAGAAATTTCTTCCTCCAATGATAGTTGTTTATTCTTTTCAAACAACTCCTCAAGTTCCTTTTTCCCAATTTCTATATTAAATGTTTTATTTAGATTTGAATCCCTAACCTTTTTGATAACTTCTTTTCCCTCTTTATTATTAATAGTAGTTGAGAATGTTATATGCTTCCTATTGTCTCTCCAATCTACTATACATCCTCTCTCTTCCATCATATTAATGAAATCTTCTCTTGATGTAGATATATTCATAGAATCTTTAACAGCAGCAGCTACTTTGTTTATATATGACTTAGAATTGTTTTCATCGAAATCTCTCCTAAGAAACTGGTATTTCTCTTTAACCCAATCGACAATACTTTTTCTATCTTCACCTTCAAAGGTCTTTCCCTTTTTAGTAATAGATAGATTATGCTCTTTGCAAATATCATCAGATAGGTCCTTCATTGATTGTAAATCATTTGCAGACATCTGATATTTATGACCGTCCTTGTAACTTACCGAGTTTACAATTAAATGCGAATGAACATGATTTCTGTCATTGTGTGTAGCAATCAAAACTTCAAAATCAGAGAACAGCGGACACTCTTTAACAAATTGATTTGCAATCACATGCGCCTCTTGAGGTGTTACCTTTTCTCCAGGAGCAAAGCTCTGTACAAAATGCTTGTAAGTCCTTCCTCCAGTTTTACCATAAAGTTCTTTGGTCACCTGCATTTCTTCTTTTGCAGTTTCTGGGGCAACACCTATTCCAGTTATAAGGTTTATTTCTGTCTTTTCTTTATGAGAAATATAATCTATTGCATATCCTATTGGAGCGCGCGAAGATACTGCCTTAATGATTGCCATACGTCTTGTACTCCTTCCAGTGTAGTTTTAAGAACACCATTATAATCAACATATTCCCTTTTATTTAATTGTTTAGCTATTTGATTTAGATTGTTCCCTTGCCTTTTCATTTCTGGAATTATTTCTTTGATTCCATCCGTATTAATAATAGTTTTGTCTAAAGCTACTCTACGAAGATATTCTTGTTGATTATATCCGGATAACGAGATTTTTGATTTTAGTTGATTAGTTTCCTTCTCTGACAATCTAAATATTATCTGGTGTGTACGTTTTTTATTCATTCTTCTACTCCCTATCACAAATCTCAAAGAGGGGTTCCAAGGGGACGATATTCCACTGGCAAGCTCTATAGTGATAGCACTATAGGAAGCTTGCAATATTACCCGCTTTAATTCATTATACTTAACGTCTCATTTTTAACTACAACTAGTAATCTACTATGCGATTATACTAGGCGGGTAATATTATGATGCGAGCGCCCTTTATAGGCATTATTAGTCTAGTATTATATATTGTATTTCCAATAGGGCAACGAGCATCATATCATCTGCTTAGTCCTTTCTTCTAATATCTCTAGTATCTATTTATATATAAGGCATTCCCGAATCTAGTATTTATCAACAATCAAAAAGAATTATCACTCCAACGTATAACTTCGGTACTACCTTATATATAAATAGAACAAAGAAAAGTGCATCAACTTCATTAAGGAACAGGAATCAATAACTGTTCAGGTATCACACTTCGGCATTACCTTATATATATAAGAGATACTATGAAAGGGCGGATTAAGCAGATGAAAAAAAACAAACGCACAAACATTCAAACCATTTTACAACAACTAAATCAAAACAAAAAATCAGCACTATTACTCTTGCATGTTCTTAACAGCACCGTTACTGATGACACATCTTATGCGTTAGCAATACAGCAAATCAATGATTACTACGAAGCTGGAATAATATCGGGTTGCCTACGTGACTATATCAATAAAGAAATCTCTTATGTCTATTCCCATGACTCATCTCTTAAACTTGGTTCTGGAAAGATTGATTATACTTCGTTTAAAGGAATAGCAGAATATATTAATAGCAATAACTATTGGATTATCAGAGAAGTAGTAATTAATAATGCGTTACGCGTTGAACTGACTCATGATATAGATGGTGCGTGTTTTTGTATAGATTCACATTACGCTATGGGGGATATTTCACTCAACATCGCAACCGCAACCAAAGAATGGCTCTTCGATGTTTATCATAATAAATCAGAAGATTTTCATGAAATAGCGAGGGAATATGGTTATGATATTTAATCACATTAAGAGTAGTTTTAATAAAATAAAAAACAATTCTGAAAGAATCAAAAAAATACTTATTTTTTCTGGACTTGTGTTCTATCCTATCACTTTGTTTGTATGCTATTTGTTAACTATTTTATATAATAAGTTTTTTCATCATCAATTTAGCATTTTAGATCATTTCGTTATATGGATTGTAGCATTATTGTTATGTGGGATTGTGCTAATAATGAATCTTCGGGACTACCTTATATATAAAAGAAGATGTTATGGCTCACTAACGGAATGGTTAACAGAAGAAAGATATACCCCTGCCAGATGCAAAGCAATGTATCCCCCAATCAATAGAAAGTTATTACATAAGGAACCAACTGGAATATGTATGGGCAAGATAGGATTCGGAATATTCATACGTTATATATGTATCGACCCGAGCGATAAACAAATAGCTAACCATATAGTGGTTATCGGAAACAGTTCAGCTGGTAAGTCATCAGGACCAATACTTACTAGTTTAATCGCCAACTTTATGAATTGTGATGATTCACATCCACCACCTATAACATACCTTATAGTCGACCCAAAGCCTGAATTATGTAAACTCTCATCAGCTGGCAGCAAATGGACTAGAGTACTGAACCCTATGGCAAGAAGAGGCACCTCTTACGGATGGGATCTATATTATGACATAACACCTGATAGTCCAATAGATAAAATAACAGATAGAATAGAAGGAATCGTCAACGTTATTATCGAAGAAACCAACGAAAAGAATGCCTTTTTTACTGATTCTGCGAAGAATCTATTGTTAGGTTGTCTCATATACGAATTTATCGTGAATAAGAATAATTTTATTATGAGCATAAAGAATATTCTCTCCTCTGACATTATTAGTTATATTCAAATAATTAAGATTAATAATTGTTGTCCAAAGAAGGTTCTAATGCTTCTCGCAGAATTCGGAAATAGTAACGATAATTCAAATGCAACGCAAGATATAAAGAAAACATTGAAACAACAAACGGCTGTCTTTACAAGGCAGGATACAGAATGGTTCCTTGACACTAACATTAATAAATTAATGTGTTCACCTCTATGCCTTGATGAATCCATTTCAATGTTTCTATCTATTGCTAGGGCAGACCTTACCACTTTCGGCGTAATATTCAGACTAATTATAAGTCAATGTAGTGACCACCTGTCTCGAAGAGAGGATTACAACCCAAACGATAAACCGGTCGTTGTAATATGCGATGAAATGACAAACTACGGCGGAACCTTGCCAAACTACTCTGAGAACTTAGGCTTCATACGATCTAAGAAGGTCACCTATATTACCATTTTCCAACAGTACAGCCAATTACAGCAACTTTATGGCGAGAAGCAAGCACGCACCATACTTAACATGGGGCACCAATTAATTCTAAGCTGTGAGGATACCGAACTCGGCAGAATTTTTTCTGACAAAGCAGGTGAATTTATTGATAGAAATGTTTCCTATAGAGAATCTAGTGGTATATTTTCTGTCACCTCTGACAAAAATGTATCAACAACCAAAGAAAAACGTGTACGTATAATGGATGACTTAACAAGCTTATATCCAAGATTCGAATCCATTGCATTCATTAATGGATCTGAGTACATAAGATTCAATAAATGCAGATATTATCTGGAACCCAGTCTACGTAAACGGTCTGCAGAATGTGTTCAATATCATGAATATATTAATGCAACCACAACAAAAGAAAGCGAGGTAAAATTATGATGAATTATTACAAATTCAAAGAAGAACTAAAAAGCAATCTCACCGACATTCTTGAAGAGCGTGGCTACGATGTGAATATTCAAGATACTAATGTCCACAAAGCAAACCAAGATTTAGACGGTATTATTGTAACACTTAACGACTCTGGTGTTTCGCCTACCATCTATACTGAGGCATATATGGAATCTTATTCTAATATTAATTCTTTAGCCGAAGAAATCGCTGATAAGGTTGAAAGAGCCTATGATAACTATCATCTTATGGATTTTGACCCACAGGAGTTCAACGAAGAATACATACAAAAAAATTCATACATCTCTGTGGTTAACACAGCAATGAATCAATCGCTACTATCTAATGTTCCCCACACCCCAATTGATGGAACAGATCTCTCAGCGATCGCTAAAGTACATGTTGGCAATAGTGCATCTATTACAATAACTAATGATATCGCAAGTCGTATGGGCATAACAAGTTCAGAGGTCCTAGATTATGCAACAAATAACACACTGCAAGAAGAATATAGTGTAACCTCTATACAAGAGGCTATAGCAAGTATGATGCCAGATGAAGCGAGTGAACTTCTTAACATACCAGAATTTCGTCCTAACATCTGCGTTATTACTAATTCATACAAATATGAAGGTGCCAACGCCATAATTTCAAAGAGCTCTTTAGACCTCGCATGTGAGAAGATGGACTGTGATTCTGCTGTGATTCTACCTTCCTCACGGCATGAATTATTAATGGTTAATGTAGAAGATCTCGGCATGGAATCTACCGCTGAGCTCAAAGAATTAGTCACGAGCATTAATGCAAGTGAAGTATCGCAAGAAGACAAGTTATCAGATAACATATACCAATACGATTCTATAACACACCAGCTGTCGTTATGCGATGAAAATGGCTTATTCCGAACGGATGAAATTGACAATATACATAAAGACCTCTCACAAGGTCTTGGAATGTAGAAGATACTATTCTCTACGCTGAATTAGTCTTGGCAAATAAAGAAAACAGGCATAACCACAAGGGATTGGTGCCTGTTTTCTATCCTTTGTGCTTTTTATCATATCACTTACAAGATAACTACACTACCTCTACAAGAGAACTACACTAATTCTACAAGATAACTATACTAATTCTACAAGATACCCATACTAAGTTTACAAGATATTTACAAGAGTCCCTCTCGCACCCTCTCTAGTCTTATTAGATACTATAGTATTTATATATAGTTAATAAGAGACTATATATACTACTACTATTCTGTGGATATACTGGATATCCACAGTGGACATATATAAGGTAAAAAAAATGTGATATTGCCAAAACTCTTCATTTTCCTCACTTTCGTAAATATGCACAATTCTTCTGCTCATATTTTGTGCACTTTTTTATTCTAGTTTTCCGCTTTTTTGCTTCGGCACCCCCTTATATATAAACGAGAGCAACCAAGTCAACCGAAGAAAGGAGGACACCAACATGTACAAAACGACTAATAACCTCTCGCACATTGACGAACGCATACTAGTCAACACGCCCACGTTGATTAAATGCCTCGACTGTGGTCGCGATACCGCTGTGCGAATCGGCCTAGCAGCTGGAGCAAGAGTGCAAATAGGAAAGCGGGTACTCTGGTCTACCAGCAAGATTAGGCATTATATCGACACCATCTCTACAACCAATCACATAGAAGGAGGACAATCACATGAATGCAATGATTAATAATATCCCAACTGAATTACGAAGCCTCAGACAGTGGGTATGTTCCGATGTTAATGGAAAAAACAAAATCCCAAAGAATCCAATAACTGGATATAATGCCAGTGTAACTAATCCATCGCACTGGGGTACATTCGACGAAGCGATTGAAGGGTGTAAACGGTATGGATACAACAACATAGGATTCGTCTTTACCTATAATGACGATTATGTCGGCGTGGATATAGATGATTGTTCTGACAATCCAGCGTTAATTACCGAATTCGCGGATAGCCTATGTTCATATACAGAATATTCTGTATCAGGGAGTGGCATACATATCATCTGCAAAGGTTCATTGCCAGAAGGCGCACGGCGCAGAGGCAAAATAGAGATGTACTCCACAGGTCGATGCTTCGTATGTACGGGCAATATATATAGCAATCAATATCTAACAATCAACGAACGCACTGAACAGCTCGCCTTGCTACACCATAAACACCTACATAAGGATATTCCTCCCATATCCTATTCTACATTCAATATTACCAATGAGCTTGATGACGATGTCATTATAGATAAGGCAAGCAAGTGTCGCAATGGCGATAAGTTCGACTTATTATATTCCGGCAATTGGTGCAGCAATCATCGCTCCCAGAGCGAAGCAGACCTTGCCCTATGCAATATGCTTGCATATTGGACAGGCAGAAACGCAGATCAGATGGACAGAATATTCCGTAGCAGCGGACTTATGCGAGGCAAGTGGGATGAACGCCATGGTTCAACAACTTACGGTCAAGCAACCATACACAGAGCCATAGAAGGCACTCGTACATGCTACGACCCTAATTATGGACGCTCTAAGCGCCCACATTAGAATATAGTGTACCACTTCCTATAATGGCGTAAAAAATTTGTCAGTTGATATGTAATAAAAAAGAGAGTACTCTCCTTAATAAGGTATAATAGAATCGTGAAAAAAGCATTTACCAAAGGAGGTACTCTCATGGATATTGTATCACTAGT
>Ga0256404_1000924_pt1 | contig 74808 bp, 62 predicted proteins | sample RumenRJG_01DNA_FD_185990 | JGI IMG/M metagenome (GOLD analysis project Ga0256404, IMG submission 185990) | Bovine rumen microbial communities from Lethbridge, Alberta, Canada - RJG_01 | ecosystem: Host-associated > Mammals > Digestive system > Stomach > Rumen | place: Canada: Alberta | collected...
CCGATGTGCGATAAATGTGCGATATTGCCTAAAGCAGGACATAAAATTCACATAATATAAAACGCTGTAGGCATTGATTTCTACAGCGTTTTCAAATCTTAAGTGTGTTTATTGAACGGATAACGCACGGTTTAGGAAACCGACGCTCTATCCCCTGAGCTACTGGTCCAAGCCTATTCAAGCTCATCCGTGCTTACCTTTAAAGCACAGAGAGTATTATAGCACATTTATTCTCTTGGGCAATAATTATTGATTGCAGAGGAGTTCTAGTCCTTCAAAGAATTTATCTATTGATGGACTTCCGCCTACGTCGCCTTTTCCTCTTAAGAGGTCCATCTCAAGCCTAACGGATTCAAAATCAAATAATGTATTTCCGTAATCGGAAAAGATTTCATTGTAATAATCTTCAACTCCGAGAGAGGCCAAATTGGTGAGGCCTTTTTTTATCGCTCTTCTAATTCTCTGGCGAACGATTTTGGCATCAGCGTCAAGGGTCTTGGCGTAGCTGTCTATAGAGTTTTTGCTCTCGTAAGCTTTTCCGTCCTTTGCGAGTTCTTCCATGATTGCGACGATGTCTTTGGTTCCGGTTTCTCCGAGCATTCCTATGGAGCCGAGTATGCGACGGACTTTGTTTGAGAAGGCGGCGGTTGAGGCATGGGGGCCATCGGCATTTGCCGCGTCGCTTTCTTTTCCCATGATGTTTCTGATTCCGGCGAGAGCCTGCGCCATCTTGCGCTTCTCTATGATATTGTTTATTACTTGCTTGATTTCGATTACATTGTTTGGCTTTGTTATATAGAATTCGATTCCGGCCTCGTATGCATCCTGAATCAACGGTTTATCTACAACCTGTGAAATCATGATGAAGTTTATGTCTGGATTCACCGGATGTATTTTTTTCACAACCGAAATGCCGTCCATCTTGGGCATGAGTAAATCAATCAGCACGATGTCGGGAGATAGATCAAGTATTTCTTGGATGGCTTTTTCCGGATCGGTGTTTGTTCCCAGCACGGTTCCAAGTTCATTCTTCTGCACGATACGCTGAAGCACCTGCACGGCGCCTATATGGTCGTCCAAAATATAAAAGGTCATTATTCACCTCCAAGGTTACTGTAACTATTTTCTCTTGCGGTAAGATCTTCAACGGGGAACCATAACGTGGATAATGCACCGCCCGCTCCCGGGTGAATCTCTATATGTCCGTTAAACTGGCTCTCCATCAAATCCTTTGCAAGAGTTAGGCCTACACCTCTATTGATGTCGCCTGTGGCTTCGTTAAACTTTGTTGAATATCCGGGAACAAAGAGAAACTCTACGATGTCCGGCGCGATTCCCGGCCCGTTGTCCTTTACTTCAACTGCGCAGTATGCCGTTCCGTCCTTTGTCATATCGCGGCAACGGACATAGATGTCTCCGTGGTGGCTTGACGGCATGTCGCCCAAGGCGTCGATGCTGTTAGAAATAAAATTCCTCAGGATACTCATAAAAGCAAAATGCTTTTGGATTACGTGATTGGTTTCATAACTATAATGAAAGGTTATGTCCTGGTGGAAAAGATCTCTCGCACGGTCAACATCAACAGAAAGAATCTTTAGAAGGTCGCTTATGGGGAGCCTGCTGTCGTCATTAAAGTCAGAAAGAAAATTGTCCTGCAAGCCTTTTATTACTCGCTTATAGTCCTTCTTAACCTCGTGAATGTCCTTTGCTATCGTAAGAGCATTATTTTTTAACTCCGGCGGATACTCGCTGCTATCCAAATCTCTATATAGAGCAAAGGCATGCGTCATGATGTCCTCAATCTCATTCATATTCTTACGCATGGAATAAACTTCGCTCTCAAAGGTGGATGCCGTGAGAAGAAGCTTTTTATAATTCTCTTCGTGCTCCTTGCGCTCAAGAAGTGAAGAGTAGGTGTCCGCGGCAATACCTATAACCACAACAACAAAACTTCTGATCAAAGCTATAGTGATAAATACCCTAAATGTATCAAGTGTAAATGTGGTTAATCCCGCCATGACTCTCAACGTCTGCTCGCAGCAGTTACCAAAGAAGTCGGCGAGAACGATTCTGATATAGAATTTATGGTAGGGGGCGTATCCCAATTTCTTTGTTATAAGGGCAAAGCAAATCGCATAGCCAAAGAAGAATCCGATATCCGGAAGAACGATATGCATGGAGCCCCAGACGTCACCTGACTGAAAGATTACCACGATGAGCCTGACAAGAGGTGAGACAACTGCCATCCAGCAGCAGGCCTTGAATGCGTTTAGGTCTTTAAAAATATATAGGAAAAAACCCATCATGAGAGGAGACATAGCGAGTATGAATCCGCTCTGGAACATGTTCAGAGAAATCTGAGAGGCGATGGAGCTAACCGTCACCATTATAAGCAGCTTGGTTCTTTGCTTCATATTAACCCTCGCATAGGCAAAATGAGTCTTATAAAGATGCCTTTGATATGCAATTGGATTATATCATATTTCAAAGCACTATATATGGTAAGATGCGCTGAGATGGCAAAAAATGGTTGAAATACCAGACTAAATTGTCTGAAAATTTTTGAAGTTTTCTGAAGTATTGTGAAGTTACCCCATATAATTATGCCAAGATCCGAAAAACTCGGACTCGGACCAAATTAGAAACTTTGTATGTTCTTTTTAAGAATGAATAAGGAAGAAGAGAGGAGAACAGTAATGAAGAAAGTATTAGCTATTCTTATGGCACTCGTACTTGTATTCAGCCTTGCTGCTTGCGGCGGCGGAAACACCGGCGGAAACACCGGTGGAAACTCCGGTGGCGGTGAAAGTGCTGGCGGTGACACCATCAAACTTGGTTGGCTCGGAGCTCTCACAGGCGACGGCGCAGTTTGGGGAACATGCGAGAGCAGAACACTTGAAATGCTTATCGAGCAGAAGAATGCTGAAGGCGGACTTCTCGGAAAGCAGATTGAACTTGTTAAGTATGACACACAGGGTAAAGCTGATGAGGTTCCAAACGTAACAACAAGACTTACCTCTCAGGACCACGTATCCGCTATCATCGGACCTAACTCTTCAGGACAGGCTATCGCAATGACACCTATCCTCACAGAAGCAAAGACTGCAGGTATTGCAACTGTTGCTACCGGTGAAAGAGTAACCGTAGATAACGGCAAACTAAATGAGTACAACTTCCGTGTATGCTTCATCGACCCATATCAGGGTGCAGTAGTAGGCTCCTATGCTTACGACAAGCTCGGCAAGAGAAAAGCTGCTATCCTTTACGATCAGGGTTCTGACTACTCAGAAGGATTCAAGCAGTACTTCAAAGAAGAGTTTGAAAAGCTCGGCGGCGAAGTTGTTATCGAAAAGGCTTACAGCGCTGGCGATCAGGACTTCCGCGTACAGCTCACAGACATCAAGAATGCCGGTGTTGACTGCATGCTCATGCCTGTAGGATCCAATGGTGATATCTACACAATCGTTCCACAGGTTGCTGAACTTGGTCTTGATGACGTAACACTTCTCGGTGGTGACACATGGCAGTCCGAGGACGTTAACAAGATGTCCGGTCCAAGACTTGCTGGTTCCTATGTATGTAACCACTATGATGCATCTGATCCGGCTCTCAAGCCACTCCAGGATGCTTATCATGAAAAGTATGGTGCTGATGCTACTGTAGAAATCAATGCTTACATGGCACACGATGCATTCCTTCTCTGGTGCGCTGCAGTTGAAGCTGCCGGAACAGAGGATCCTGAAGCAGTTGCTGCTCAGCTCACAAAGGTTGAAGTTGATGGTCTCACAGGACATATCAAGATCTCAGAAGAAGATCACAACCCGGTTGGAAAAGAAGCTTCCATTCAGACTTATGAATATGACGAGGCTTCCGGAACAAACAGCGAAGTATTCGTAGAGAAATACAGCCCACTGTAAAAACTAAACTTTGTTAGGGGCGGTCCAAAAGACTGCCCCTTTTTCTAAAACTTCTGTCAAGCTGAAAACGGAGTAGAAGAATGAACGTCTTTTTACAACAACTGATAAATGGTCTCTCCATCGGAAGTATCTATGCTCTGATGGCTGTAGGCTATTCATTGGTCTATAGTATTCTTAACTTCTCCAACTTCGCTCACGGCAGTGTAATCATGCTGGGAGCATATTTTGGTTATTTTGCAACTACGCTCATAACACCAAACCCAATACTCGCATTTGTTATTGCGTCACTTGGCTGCGGAGCTATTGCGGTAACTTTGGAGAAACTTGCATATAGACCGTTAAGACTCAGGAACGCTCCGAGTCTATACTTTATTATCGCGGCCATGGGTGCTTCGATATTTATTGAGAATATGGTTGTTGCGACCATCGGTCCAAACTTCAAAACCTATCCTTCGATATTTAAGACACCTTCAATCTCTTTAAGAGACGGCCAGCTCATGATTAGTAAAATCGACATTCTGATGTTCTGCATTGCAGCAGTCAGTCTTTTGATTTTGGTATTCATTCTTGAGAAAACAAAAATTGGATTAGGCATAAGAGGCGCATCATATAGTTCCAAAGGAGCTACGCTGATGGGCGTTAATGTTGATAGAGTAATATTCACCATCTTCCTACTCGGAGGAATACTTGCGGGACTTGCAGGTACTCTCTACGGAATGCGATACAAGGTATATCCGCAAATGGGTGTTATTACAAACAAATCCTTTGTAGCCGCCGTATTTGGCGGCCTGGGAAGCCTTCCGGGAGCGGTAATAGGTTCACTCCTTCTGGGGCTCATTGAGACATTCGGTTCCAGCTATATAGCTTCTCAGTACAGAGATTTGATTGCCTATGTATTGCTCGTTATCGTTCTGGTCGTTAAGCCATCAGGCCTCATGGGCAAGATGACTGAAGATAAGGCATAGGGGGTGAAGATATGAATATAGGTTGGTCATATATACAAAGTATCTTGATCCTATGCGGAATTAATATGATGGTCGTTATGGGACTGTCGCTCCTTACGGGATTTACCGGACTATTCTCATTTGGTCATGCGGGCTTTATGGCGATAGGAGCATATACTGCGGGAGCACTTTCCACGATGGCAAATGTACCCTTTGTAATTGCGGTGCTTAGCGGCGGACTTGTTGCAATGTTTGTTTCCTTCTTTATAGGTGCGCTGACGCTAAACCTAAAGGGCGACTACTTCTGTATTGCAACTCTCGGTTTCGGAGAATCCATAAGACTTCTATTGAACAATATAAGCTTCCTCGGTGGAGCAAGAGGTATGTCCGGCATTCCGAACAAGAGCACAATTCTTCCGGTATATTGCTTTGTAATCATAGGTGCCATATTTATGTGGTATCTTCTTAAGTCGCGCCACGGACGTAATATGATTGCGATAAGAGAAGAAGAACTCGCTTCACAGTCAATCGGTATCAACGTCTTTGGTTACAAAATGAGATCGCTTGCAATAAGCGCTCTCTATGCAGGAATAGGCGGTGCGCTCTGGGCTCACAGACTTTCGTTTATTCAGCCGCTTAATTTCCAACTCATCAAATCTACAGAGATGACAATCATGGTTATTATCGGAGGTTTAGGCTCTGTGACCGGATCTCTCGTAGGTGCATTCTTCTTGACATTCCTACCTGAAATATTCAGAGAGTTCAGCACATGGAGAATGGTTATCTACGGACTCGCTGTAGTTCTTGTAATGGTATTTAGACCTCAAGGTCTTCTCGGCGGAATTGAGTTTAGTCCATCGGGAATACTTAGAAAGATCAGAGGACTAGGAAAGGATAGTGAAGGGCTTGAACTTGCCGAAATTGCCGCGGCCTCGCCTGAACTTGCGGAGGAAGTCCGTAAGAGCAGGGAGGAGTACGACGCGGTTCACGGTAGCAAAGCTGTAAGAAGTCTGGAAGGAGGCGAGGCGTAATGGGAAAAGTGCTTGAACTTAAGAACGTTACCAAACGCTTCGGAGGACTTACGGCTGTAGGCGATGTAAGCTTCACAATAAACGAAGGCGAAATATATGGCCTCATTGGTCCGAACGGCGCCGGTAAAACTACGATATTCAATTTGATCACCGGAGTATATACCATCACAGAGGGTGAAATTATCTACGGTGACGACAATGCGGGAGACACACCAACCGCAGTTAAACCTGCGATTACACTTGCTGTAGCAGATCCTTATGGAACAGGATTCTTTGATGATATAAAGAGAAGATTTATCTTTAAACCAAAGAAACCATCCGACGTTGCCAATCTTGGTATAACGCGTACGTTCCAGAACATCAGACTGTTTAAGAAGGCTACGGTATATAGCAATGTACTCACCGCTTGTCACAAAAGTGCAAAGTATGGGCTCTTAAGCTCCTTCTTCCCAAGGAAACTTCCGTATTCCAATATAGTTTATCCTTGGTTCAAGAAGCAGTATAAGGAAGAGGTAGAGTTAAACGTAAAGACGGAGAACCTTCTTAAGATGATGGGACTCTGGGAATATCGCGACATGCAGGCAGCAAACCTTCCTTATGGTCTCCAGCGTAAACTGGAGATCGCAAGAGCGCTCGCGCTGGATCCAAAGCTTCTTCTCTTGGATGAGCCGGCTGCGGGAATGAACCCGGAAGAGACATTTGCTCTTGTTGACCTTGTAAAAGAAATCAGAGATAAATTCAATTTAACAGTACTTATCATTGAGCACCACATGGATCTCATCATGAATCTTTGCGACAGAATGTATGTACTGAACTTTGGTAAGTTCTTGGCTGAAGGTGTTCCTTCGGAAATTCAGAACAACCCTGAAGTAATTGAAGCCTATCTCGGAAAGGAGGAGGACGCAAATGCTGAAGGTTAGAAATCTTAATGTGCATTACGGCGGTATCCATGCGATTCGCGGAATAGATATCGACGTAGAAGAAGGTAGCATCGTAACCATAATCGGAAGTAACGGTGCAGGAAAGTCCTCCACACTTAATGCGATAAGCGGAATCGTAAAATATCAAGGCGAGATTGAACTCAACGGAGAAAAACTTCCGACCCAGCCGCATAAGGTTGTGCAACAGGGCGTTGTCCAGGTTCCTGAAGGACGAGTGATATTTGCAAATCTGACGGTAGAAGAAAATCTCAGAATGGGTGCATACCTTAGAAACGATACAAAGGGAATCAAAGAAGATTTCGAGCACGTTTATGATCTCTTCCCAAGACTCAAGGAAAGAGAAAAGCAAAGAGCGGGTACGCTATCCGGTGGTGAACAGCAGATGCTCGCCATGGGTAGAGGACTTATGGCATCGCCGTCACTCATAATGCTGGACGAACCTTCGCTCGGACTTGCGCCGCTTCTCATCAATACCATCTTTGACATCATCAAAGAAATCAAGGCGATGGGTAAGACAATGCTTCTTGTAGAGCAGAACGCGTTCAAGGCGCTTTCAATTGCGGACGAAGCATATGTACTTGAGCAGGGAGTTATCAAGCAGCATGGAAAGGCTTCGGATCTAATCAAAGACCCAAGCATCCAGGAAGCATATCTCGGAAAGAAATAAAAAACGCGTAAAAACATCGCAAAGAAATTTAAAAAAGAGCGGGGACGTGATCCCCGCTCTTTGTTTTCGTCAAATAACTTTTTTATTTATATATGAGGGAAGGTGACTCGCATGAGAGTTCCTTTTCCGACTTCGCTTTCTACTTTTAATTCTGCGTGAGACATCTCTTTAAGTCTCATCATGATATTTCTCATTCCTGTGGATTGATGGTTCTCGGAACCGTTTCCGGTCAAGTTGCTATTGCGGCCGGTAAGGCCAAACGAATCGCCGTGATGCTCTTCTTGAGCCTCGCCGAATATGACATCAAGACGTTCCTGGGAAATTCCGACGCCGTTATCCTGCACCTCGATGATATAATTATCGCCTTCTTTGAAGCTTCTGAGCCAAACAGTTCCGCCCTCAGGACGCTTGCATACGCCATGCTTGATGGCGTTTTCTACGAGCGGCTGAATTGCAAGTGGCGGTACCAAGAACTCCGATTCCTGAATATCGTATTCTACATTTAGACGATCTCCAAACCTGACCTTTTCTATTTCTACGTAGCTCTGAATATGTTGAACCTCAGAGGAGAAAGGAATACCTTCTAGGTTAGTCAGGTTATCTACGTTTGCGCGCAGGTAGTTGGAAAAGTTATATACCATGTCATAAGCAACATCAGGGTCAACCTTGATGAGCGTTCTGATGGATGACAGAGTGTTAAACATAAAGTGTGGCTGAATCTGTCCCATCATGAGCTGGAGCTGACTGTCGTGCAATAGTTTCTGAGTTGCTTCGCTTTCTAGTGCGCTGTAGTAGCTGTTATATACGAGAATAATGAAGTGGAAGAATGCAAATACTACTACAGAAAGAATCTGTATGGAGCCGACACCGGACCACTCTCTTTGTGAGGAACTCCAATTGTTTGTGGAGATCGCATCCCAAAGAATTCCAAGAAGCGAACCGAGAATCAGTACAATTGCAGATATGAGCTCTAGTCTTGCGGAGTTAAGCTGGACGCGGTTAAGGAACTGCTTTCCTTTGCCGAGCGCATAGTACCACATGAGGTAGATGGCATAGAGCAATGCTACCAGAATGCCGATATACGCAAAGGGTACAAGCGAGTGAAGCGGTGCTATACCTACGGCCGCAATTACATAAAGAACTATATCCAAGAGTATGGCCGTTATGGTCATGCAGTTTACGACTATTTGATTATGGCTCTTAAAGCGTTCGCCGAGATAGAGAACGATTAGCAGCGGCACCAGGTTCAGAACCGAGAATGCCATGAAGAATTTCATATTGCTTCCTACCAAGAAGATAGGCATTCTGGATCTGTTGGAGAACCATAGACCGAGCGATATAAAAACAAAGCCTAGTAGAAAATGTCTTCTCTCGGAGAAGTTTCTTGTATAGATTGTCGAAACGAGAATCAAAAGAAAACCTATAGCAATAAGGGCGATACCGAGTGCGTAAGGAATTTTGTATTCGTTTCTTAGGTGAGCAAAGATGGCGTTATCCTCGCCAAAGAACGGCGCGTTGATATAACCGTTATATCCACTGGATCCCGAGTGGAATTCAAGTTTGAAAATTTTCCCCGCAGAGTCCTGAGGAACGTGTATGGAGATCCAGTCGTCAGTTAAGATTGACTCCGTGAGTCCCTGGAGAGAATTAGGGAATTCATATATTACTTGGTTGTCTATATATGCAACGATTCTCTGGTGATAGTTTCTTGTTACAAATGTATAGTAGGGAGAGTCCATCTCCGGAATTACATGACTAACAGAGGCTGTCTCATTTGGATTGAGGCTGGCCCAAAGCGGAAGATCCGCGACGATATCCGCACCCTCTCGCGTAGTATAGACCCAATCGCTCTCCAGGCTCACATATCGCTCTTCGTATTTCATTGTTGTTCCGGAAATATCGATATTGGCCAGGAGGGACAAAAATGCGATTAATGAAACAGCAAAAACAACGAGAACAGTAAGAAGATCTCGCGCGATACGGGGTCTATTTTTTAATGGAGATTCTTTAAGATTCATTACTCTATATTTTGCCTCGTCATTGTGTGAAAGTCAACAAAAAGCACCCCTTTGACAAAGAAGGAGCCATAATTCATAATATAACGTATATTTTAGTGACATAAAGTGAAACTTTAGGAGGAAATGTATATGCTGCCTCTCATTATAATAGCCTTGGCGATAGCATTCCTCACTGTGGGATATATTACGTATGGCGGATGGCTATCAAAGCAGTGGGGCATTGATCCCGAGAGAAAAACTCCAGCCGTTGAATTTGCGGATGGTGTAGATTATGTAGCGGCACCACCGGCTGTTCTGATGGGCCATCATTTTGCGTCCATAGCAGGTGTAGGGCCTATAAACGGACCAATCCAGGCATCTGTATTTGGTTGGGTTCCGGTTTTCCTTTGGTGCGTCGTAGGAGGCATCTTTGTTGGCGGTGTCCACGACTATGGCTCGCTCTTTGCATCCGTAAGGCATGACGGAAAATCAATAGGTGAGGTAATAGGAGCAACCGCAGGAAATAGAGTAAAAAAGCTGTTTATAGTTTTTGCCCTTCTGGTTCTGATGCTTGTTGTTGCATCCTTTGTAAACGTAGTTGCGGGAACCTTCTATACACCGGATGCTGAAATGGGCTTTGTTACAAACCCGACAGGTAACCAAACGACAGCTACAATATCCAGTTTATTCCTCTTCATCGCAATAATTTACGGAATACTGACAAATAAGATCGGACTTCATCTTGGACCTGCAACGGTTCTTGGAATAATTGGCATTATCATTGCAATAACAATCGGTATGAACGTAGGGTTTTCCATGGATCGTGGAGGATGGATATTTGTTATTGCATGCTATATAACGGTAGCGTCTCTCGTTCCGGTGTGGATACTGCTTCAACCTAGAGATTATCTATCAAGCTTCCTTCTTTACTCAATGATGGGTGTTGCGATTCTTGGTGTGATGTTCACCAATTTCACAAGAACGGCAGAATTCCATCTTCCTGCATTTAACGGGCATACGACAAGCCTTGGACATATCTTCCCGGCGCTCTTTATCACGGTAGCCTGCGGAGCATGCTCCGGATTCCACTCGTTGGTTTCCACGGGAACATCCTCAAAGCAGCTAAGAAGCGAGGCGGATGCCCGAGTAATCGGTTACGGCGCAATGCTTGTAGAGTCAGGCCTTGCGATACTTGCTCTCATTGCAGTGGGCATGGTGTTTGATAAATATGTTGCGGGAGAGTTTGGATCGCCATCAGTTGCATTTGCAAGCGGTATAGCCATTATGTTTGGCGGAGAGACAAGCGGAATCTATAGAGTAATCTATGCGCTTATAACGCTTGCGGCATCGACCTTTGCTCTTACGTCGCTAGATACGGGAACGCGTCTCGGAAGGTTTATGATATCTGAGCTCTTCCTAAAGGAGAACGAGGTTACATATAAGGATGCAAGCGGCATAAGATATGTGCTCGCTCATCCGTTGTTTGGAACGGTTATCATGGTTAGCTCGGGTTGCCTCATAGGAGGGCTTTCGCTCAGTCAGATCTGGAGCCTCTTCGGAGCCGCAAACCAGCTACTTGCAGGCGTTGCTCTTATGGCGGTTGCGGCCTGGCTCGGAGACCTCGGAAAGAACAATAGGATGTTCTTTGTTCCGATGGGCTTTATGCTTGTAGCCACACTTACGAGCCTTGTTACTACGATTATCGGAAAAATAAAAGGCTTGTCCCAGGGGACCCTGGAAGGCGCTCTGTGGGGACACTGGTTCCAGTTAATATTTGCTTCTGCAATGGTAATAATGGCTTTGATCCTTGTAAAAGAAGGCCTTGAAAAATTCCACGAGCAGAACAAAACAAGAAAAGCAAAGATGCATGAGAGAGAGCAGAATCAATAGGTGATAAAGTGGCCAAAAGGCTGCATTCTTCACCCTAAGAAAGCTAATAAAACTCGGCACATAAAAGTGCCGGGTTTTTTGTTTTTCTCACCTAAAAGGTAGATACGAAATAAGTATTATTTTCTAAATAATTGACAATCTATGAGCCATAAAATAGTATATAAATATGAGAGAATATGATGTCAAATCAAAGGCCTCGCGCATAACAGTATTTGCCGGTCATTATGGGAGCGGCAAGTCTGAAGTGTCGGTTAACTATGCACTTTTTGCGGCGAAGAAGCTTGGCTCCGAGGCCAATATTACGCTTTTTGATTTGGACATAGTTAATCCGTATTTTAGGTCCAGAGAATGTCGCGACGTGCTTACGGAAAATGCCATCAAGCTTATAGCGAGCGCGGAGGACTTTCCCGATGTGGACCTTCCCTATATGCCTCCGGAATTGATATCCCTTTTTCAGGACAAGTCCCGTATTGGAGTTCTTGATATTGGGGGCGATCCGGCAGGAGCCAGAGTTTTAGCAAGGTATGGAATAGAGATTAATAAGTCTGTTAGAGCGGGTGAAGCCGAGTTTTTCTGTGTCATAAATGCCAATAGGCCAATGACCAAGACTCACGAAGAAGCGTTGACATACGTCGGAAAGATCCGCGATACAGCAGGCGTTCCCGTGACAGGGATAATCAATAACACGCATTTCTTCCAAGAGACAGAAGCAGAAGATATCTACCGCGGAGCGGAGCTTGCAAAATCCGTATCCGAAGAGCTTGAGATTCCGGTAGTTTTTCATGCAGTAGAAAGGTCTCTTGCAGAGAAACTTGATAAGGATATAGGGGGAATTCTCCCTATCGATATATTCCTAAAAAAGCCTTGGGAAAAAAAGTTCTAGTCTATTAATTAAAGCGGTTGAATTGTAGAAAGGAGAGTAGCTAATGGCTTTCCATCTAACTTTTGAGCAGGACAAATGCAAGGGTTGTGAACTCTGCATTTCTGTCTGTCCAAAAAAGATCCTGGGTCTTTCCGAGACCCCAAATATCAAAGGGTATAGACCTGCTGAATGCCAAGATCCGGCGTCCTGCATAGGTTGCGCAAGCTGCGCCAAGATCTGCCCGGATTCCATAATTACAATAACTAAAGACGAATAAGCGGAGGAAAAACATGGAACGCGAAATTTGGAAAGGCAGCGAAGCCATAGCAGAGGCTGCCATCAAAGGAGGGTGCCAGGGATTCTTCGGCTACCCAATTACACCACAGAATGAGATACCGGAATATATGTCACACCGCATGCCTACGGTTGGCGGAGTTTTTGTTCAGGCTGAGTCTGAGCTTGCCGCAATCAATATGGTATATGGCGCTGCGGCTGCAGGCATGAGAGTTATGACTTCATCATCGTCTCCGGGAATCAGCCTTAAGCAAGAGGGCATCAGCTATCTTGCTGCAACCGAGCTTCCCGCAGTAATCGTAAACTGCAACCGCGGAGGCCCGGGCCTTGGAACAATTCAGCCATCGCAGAGCGATTATTATCAGGCAACAAGAGGCGGCGGAAACGGAGACTATAGAACCATAGTATTTGCTCCTTCCACACTTCAGGAGACAGTAGATATTATGCAGGAAGCCTTTGATATTGCTGACGAATATAGAAACCCCGTGCTATTCCTGGTTGACGGACTTATCGCGCAGATGATGGAGCCGATTCACTGGAACCACGTTGAGAAGAGAGAGCTCGCTGAAAAAGATTGGGCTGCATCCGGAAGAAACGGAAGAGATCACAATAATTTTGTAACATCGCTTCTTATGGATTCTCAGGCTTGCGAAGCTCACAATATCAAGATGGGCGAAAAGTACAAGCTGATAGAAGAAAGAGAATGCCGCTGGGAAAACATCCAGACAGATGATGCAGAGGTTATTCTTGTTGCATACGGAACACCTGCAAGAATCTGCCTGACGGCAATTGAGGATTTGAGAGCAGAGGGACTAAAGGTCGGAATGATGAGACCGATAACCCTTTGGCCGTTCCCGGAAAAACCGCTCCGCGAGCTCGCAGAAAAGCCTGACGTAAAAGCATTCCTCTCGGTTGAGATGAGCCTTGGACAGATGGTTGACGACGTAAGGCTTGCAACTGGAGGACTTAAGCCCGTAAGCTTCTGCGGAAGAACAGGCGGAATGATTCCGAGCGTTACAGAGATCAAAGAAGCCGTAAAGGCTTTGTTATAAAGGAGGGCAGAGATGAAGACCATATATGCAAAGTCAAAAGGACTTCAGGACACAGAAATGCATTACTGCCCGGGCTGTGCTCACGGCATAGTGCATAAGCTTATCGCAGAGACATTGGAAGAGATGGGAAGACTCGACGACACAATCGGTGTTTGCCCGGTAGGCTGCAGCGTATTTGCAGGAAACTATTTCTACTCCGATGTTATAGAAGCCGCACACGGAAGAGCTCCGGCCGTTGCAACAGGAGTTAAAAGAACCAATCCGGATAAGCTCGTTTTCACCTATCAGGGAGACGGCGACCTCGCATCCATCGGTGCAGGAGAAATCGTACACGCCGCAATGCGCGGAGAGAGGTTCACAGGCATCTTCATAAACAATGCTATTTACGGAATGACCGGTGGACAGATGGCTCCGACCACACTTATCGGACAGAAGACCACAACATCACCTTCTGGAAGAAGTGTAGAAGCAGCAGGAATGCCGATAAGAGTTTCCGAGATGCTCTCAACTCTTGATGGACTCATCTACGCAGAGAGAGTTTGCGTAACGGATATCCCACATCTAAACAAAGCAAAGAAGGCAATCCAAAAAGCATTTAAGCTCCAGGAAGAAAGACCCGGCTTCACCTTTGTTGAAATACTGGCTGCATGCCCAACCAACTGGGGAATGTCAGTTCTAGACGCAAACAAATGGCTCATGGACAATATGGCTGAGTATTATCCGCTCGGCGTAATCAAAGATATTACTTCCGAGGAGGTGAAGGCTGATGCGTAAAGAGATAATCATCGCAGGTTTTGGCGGACAGGGAGTAATGTCCATAGGAAAAAACATTGCAGAGGCAGGAGTAGAAGAAGGTCTCGAAATGACATGGGTTCCATCCTACGGACCAGAGATGCGTGGAGGAACATCCAACTGCTCCGTAATCCTAAGCGACTCAAGAATAGGAACACCGCTGATTGAAAATCCCACGGACATAATCGTAATGAATAGACCTTCACTCACAAAGTTTGAGCCGGACGTAGTTCCCGGCGGCGGAGTGTTCATAAACAGCAGCGTAGTTACTGACAAAGTAACGAGAGACGACGTTAAGGCATACTACATACCTTGCGACGATATAGCAAGAGAACTCGGAAATCCAAAGGTCGGAAATATGGTTATGCTCGGAGCGTATGTAGGAGTAAACGATTTTCTGAGAACCGAAACGGTAGAAGCGATGATCAAGGTTCTCTTCGCAGGTAAAAAGGCGGACTTGATTCCGCTAAACCTAGACGCGCTTCACCGCGGAATAGACTGTGTTAGGTAGTGGATATTGACTGACAAGGAGGATGGAATATGGAGAGGCTAAACAAGGACAGCCTAAATAAAATCACTGAGATAGTAGAGGCACATAAGGATCTTAGAGGACCGGTTATGGTAATGCTTCACGAAGTACAGGATGCTTTTGGTTACATACCTTTTGAGGCTATAGAAAAAATCAGCGAAGTATCCGGAGAGAGCGTTGCAGAAGTATTTGGCGTAGTTAACTTTTATGCTCAGTTCACAACAGAGCCAAAGGGCAAGCACGTCATCAACGTCTGCCTCGGAACCGCTTGCTATGTTAAGGGCTCACAGCATCTTATCGACGAAGCATCCGAGCTAACAGGAGCTCCGATTAACGGAACAAGTGAAGACGGACTCTTCTCTATCGATGCAACAAGATGCGTAGGCGCTTGCGGACTTGCTCCGGTATGCCAGATTGACGGAAGAGTAATCGGTGCATGCACAAAGGAAATCATCAGAGACGAAATTCAGGAAATCATTAAGCAGGAAATGTCTCAGAAAGGCAAACTGTCATAATGACCGCCAGAGAAATAATAGAAATACTTCACGCAAGAAAAATCGCAATCGTTAATGAGGAGAAACTTTCAAAGGATTATTCTCATGCATTTGCGAGCGACTTAATGTCGGATGTTCTTGCGATGATTCAAACAGAATCTGAGGAGACGGTTTTGATAACCGGGCTTTGTAATGCGCAGGCAATCAGGACTGCTGAGATGCTGGATATTGACTTCATAGTTTTTGTAAGAGGAAAGAGGCTCGCAGACGATGTCGTCGATCTCGCTGAAGAAACCGGAATCAATGTAGTTGGAACCGAGTATAGCATGTACGAGGCCTGCGGACATCTCTTTGCCGAAGGATTGGGTGGCATCAATGTCGGAAGCGATCTTACATGAAGAATATGAAGTCATCCAGCATGATTACGTCAATGCCGGAAAAGTAAGCAGCCAAATAAAAGACATTCTTAAACAGGTTGGGATAGCCCCAAAGGTTTTAAGAAATATCGCGGTTGCTTGTTACGAGGCTGAGATTAATCTTGTCATTCATACAAAGGGCGGAAAGGTTTTCATGGACCTTATGGATGACGGAACAGTCAAGTTGGTTTTCACCGATGATGGCCCGGGAATTGACGACGTAGAAAAAGCTATGACGCCCGGTTACAGCACAGCAGACGAAGAGGCGAGAAGCCTTGGCTTTGGTGCCGGCATGGGTCTCCCAAACATCAAAAGGGTTTCAGATACATTTGACCTAAAGACGGGTCCCGAAGGGACAACGCTAAGCATAACGTTTAAAGGAGAGTAATGAACGAGAAGTCGGTTGTAAGATATACTCTGGATAGTTGCGAAAAATGTCTCAAATGCATCAAAGCATGTCCGACATCTGCTCTTTCCATGGTGGATAATCGAATAATCATCGACGGAGACAACTGCATCAACTGCGGCAGGTGTATTAGGGCGTGCCACAGCAAGGGACTTCTTGCGCAAGGAAGTCCGCTCTCAGCAATTGGGGACTACGATTATACGGTGTGTCTTATTCCGAGTGCGCTTTCGTCTCAGTGCGCAAGCATGGAAGAGGCGGAAGACATGTTTGCAAATATCAAGGACCTTGGTTTTGACGAGGTCATCGACATAAGCGATATAGAAGGTGCAATAATGAACGAAACCTTCAGACTCGCTGACAACATTTCAAAGGATTCAGTAATAACATCTTTCTGTCCGGTCATAGTTCAACTTATAGAAACAAGATATCCGATGCTTATCGATCACTTTGCTCCGCTGAGATACGCAAGCGAACTCGCTGCCATGATGGCAAGAGAGCGTCTCACGGACAAAGGCAATGTCGGCATCTTCTACTTGTGCGAATGCGAGGCCAAGCTAGTCCTTGCAAAGCATCCTTATGACAATCCAAATAGAGAAGTAGATCACGCAATTTCAATAATAGATATTCTTCCTTTTATTCAGAAGAAGAGAAGCGGAGAAGAGCGTAAGGAGGTCAATTTCTCAAGAGCCGGACTTCAGTCCTGCAATACCGCGCTCATTCCACAAAAGCCCGAGTACTTGATGGCAGACGGCTTTGAAAAAGTAGAAAATATTTTGGAGCTTGCGGAATTTGATCTTCTAAAATCATTTAGACTTTTGTATCTATTTGCCTGCTTCAGCGGTTGCGTAGGAGGGCATCTGATGTTCGGAAACGGTTATCTCGCAAAGAATAATGTTCACGCACTTGCACCGCGCGAGATGAACACGCCGCCGGAGCTTCCGTTTGAACTTCTCTACTGCGAAGACGTAATCGTAGAGAAGAAGAGCCAGGTGAGCGTAGCAGAAAAGATGGCATTCTTCAAACAGGTAAACGAGGTTTTGGAAAAACTCCCCGGCCTTGACTGCAGCGCATGCGGAATGCAGAACTGCAGAATAATGGCGGAGAGCATAATAAAAGGCGAAAGAAAACTCGATGACTGCATCATAGGAAGAAAGAAGGAGAAGGCGGAATGACAATCACTGAATTGATAGAAGAAACAGGCTTTACGCTTGCAACCAAAAACGTAGAAACGGAAACAGAAATAGAAGGCGCTTATTGCGGAGATCTACTTAGCTGGGTTATGGGAAACGGAGAACCCGGTCAAGCATGGATCACCGTGCAGGTTCATATGAATGCTGTCGCGGTTGCAAAGCTGAGAGAATTCTCTTGCATCATCCTTGCCGACGACGCCTCAATTACTGAAGAGGTTATAGCAAAGGCAGAGGAAGAAAATCTTGCAGTAATAGAAAGTCATATCCCGATGTTTGAAACAGCCAAGGCGCTCGTAGAACTGGGAATCTAATGTATTACGATCTGCATATACATAGCGCGCTCTCTCCCTGTGCGGAGAACGAGATGACGCCTAATAATATATGCAATATGGCTCTTATTAAGGGCCTGGAGCTTATTGCGGTCACAGATCATAATTCGGTAAAGCAACTAAGAGCATTTTCCATCGCCGCAGAAAGGGCGGGAATCAAAGCCCTCTACGGCGCAGAGCTTCAGACGTCAGAGGAAGTGCATGTGCTTGCGCTCTTTAAAAGGCTTGAAGATGCCGAGAAGCTTGATCCTTGGATAGATGAGCATATGCCTCTTATACCCAATAAGATAGACTTCTTTGGAGACCAGTGGATTTGTAATCAAGACGATGAGTTTGTGGAGCAGGAGAAAAATCTTCTTCTCGTATCGCTGACCGCAAACCTAGAAGAGACGATAGAAAAGATTCATGAGCTCGGAGGAAGAGCGATACTCGCTCACGTTGTAGATAGAGAAAACAGCATAACCAATCAGCTTGGATTTATTCCTGAGGATCTGGCTTATGACGGGCTTGAGATAAAGAGCCTCGGAGAGATTCCGCGAGTTCTAGAGAGGAACCCCTGGATAAAAGAAGAAGAGACGATTTGGCTTATAGATTCCGACGCACATAGATTAATAGATATAGCAGAAAAAGAGAATTATTTGACGAGCGAAACATATAAAAGACTGTGGGGTGATGAGGCATGATGGAAGACCTTGCTATGCACATGATGGAAATCATCATGAACAGCATCCACGCCAATTCACAAAACATAGAAGTAAAAATAGAAGATAGCGAAGAAAAAAATCTAATAGAAATGTCCATCAAGGACGACGGCAAAGGGATGACAAAGGAACTACTCTGCAAGATAGTGGATCCCTTTACCACAGGTCGCACAACAAGAAAAGTAGGACTCGGAGTTTCCTTTATGAAGGGGCTCACCGAGATGTGCGACGGAAGCTTTGATGTATCAAGCGAGGTCGGAAAAGGTACGCTCTTAAAAGCGAGCGTCAGGCGAGACAATATAGACGTACCGCCCATGGGCGACCTCGGAGAAATGATGATGCAGTGCATTATGGCCGATGAAAAAATCGATTTCGATTTTTCATATAAAACAGACCGCGATGAATTTTGTTTCAGCACAAGAGAGATTAAGAGAGAACTCGATGGAGTGAGTTTGTTGGAACCCGAAATTCTGATTTGGATTAAGTCTTACATAAACGAGGGAATTGTACGAACAAAGGAGGAACTGTAGATGAAGAGTCTAGAAGATCTGAAGAAGATGCGAGAAGAAGCGCTGAAACGTGTTGAGATGCGCGATGGTGAAAAAGATTATCGCGTAGTAGTAGGCATGGCAACCTGCGGAATTGCAGCCGGCGCACGTCCCGTGCTTAACAGGCTCGTAGAGGAAACTGCAGAAAAAAATTATAACTGCACAATTACTCAGACGGGTTGCATCGGAATGTGTGTCTATGAGCCAATCGTAGAGGTGTATGGAAAAGATGGAGAGCATACAACCTATGTTCTCGTTGATCCAGACAAGGCATCACGCATCCTCGCTGAGCATATTGAAGGCGGACAGGTGGTAGAAGAATACACTGTTAATGCTGTCCAGAATAAGGAGGTATAGCATGCGAACCGTAATTCGTGCAAACGTGCTATGCTGTGCAGGAACCGGCTGTACCGCAAGCAAATCAGAAGAAATTTATAACAACTTTAACGAATGCCTAAAGCAGTATGGACTTGAAGAAGAAGTTAAAGTAATCAAGACCGGTTGCTTTGGCCTTTGTCAGAAGGGACCTATCGTTGCAATCTATCCGGACAAGACCTTCTATTGCCACGTTAAGCCTGAGGATGTAGAGAAAATCGTATCCGAGCATCTCTACAAAGGTCGTCCGGTTAAAGAGCTTGAGCTTAGCGAAGAAGATCTAGAAACAAAAGAGATTATCTACGACATAGACAAGATTAAGTTCTATGAAAAGCAGCAGCGTATAGCTCTTAGAAACTGCGGAAAGATAAATCCGGAAGATATTCAGGAATATATAGCAGTTCGCGGTTACGAGGCTCTTGGAACAGCGCTCACAGAAATGAAGCCACAGGATGTAATAGACACAGTAAAGGCTTCCGGCCTAAGAGGTCGTGGCGGCGCAGGCTTCCCGACGGGAAACAAATGGCAGTTTGAGGCTGACCAACCCGGAGATGAAAAATACGTAATCTGTAACGCCGACGAAGGAGACCCGGGCGCTTTCATGGACCGTTCCATTCTGGAAGGAGATCCACATGCAGTGCTAGAGGGTATGGCTCTCATGGCTTATGCAGTTGGAGCTCATCATGGTTATATCTATATTCGTGCTGAATATCCGATTGCTGTTCATCGTCTTGAGATTGCTATCCAGCAGGCAAGAGAGTACGGACTCCTCGGAAACAATATCTTTGGTACAGACTTTAACTTTGATATCGAAATCAGACTCGGTGCCGGCGCATTTGTATGCGGTGAAGAGACAGCGCTTATAGCTTCCATCGAAGGCCGCAGAGGAATGCCTACACCAAAACCACCATTCCCTGCAGTAGCAGGTGTATGGGGCAAGCCGACCAGCATCAATAACGTAGAAACCCTCGCAAATATCGCACAGATTGTTCTCAACGGTTCAGACTGGTACTCCGCAATGGGAACAGAAAAATCCAAGGGAACAAAGGTATTTGCTCTCGGCGGAAAGATAAAGAACACAGGACTTGTAGAAGTTCCTATGGGAACAACCCTTCGTGAAATCATCTACGAGATCGGCGGTGGCTGCCCGGACAACAAAGCATTCAAGGCCGTTCAAACAGGAGGACCTTCCGGCGGATGTCTTACAGAGCAAGAACTCGATACACCGATTGACTATGAACACCTCCTTGAGGCAGGTTCAATGATGGGCTCAGGCGGTATGATCGTTCTCGACGAAGACAACTGTATGGTCGATGTAGCAAGATTCTATATGGAATTCATCGTTGATGAGTCCTGCGGAAAATGCTCCCCATGCCGTGTTGGAACAAAGAGACTCCTAGAGATGCTTAACGAGATAATCGCAGGACGCGGAAGCCTTGAACTCTTAGACAAGATGGAAGAACTTTGCCACGAGATAAAGGACACTGCACTTTGCGGACTCGGACAGACGGCGCCAAACCCAATCCTGTCAACACTATCGCATTTTAGAGATGAATATATCGCTCACGTAGTAGATAAGAAGTGTCCTGCACATGTATGTAAGCCACTTCTCACATACACGATTGACAAAGACATCTGTAAGATGTGTTCGCTCTGCGCAAGGGCTTGTCCTGCAGAGGCCATCACGGGTGTACAGGGCAAGGAGCCATACGAAATTCACCAGACCAAATGTATCAAATGCGGCAACTGCATGAACGCTTGTCGATTTGAAGCGGTAACGAGAGTATAGGAGGTACGGAAATGGCAACAGTAAATTTAACCATTAACGGAAGAAACATTACAGCCGAATCCGGACAGACTATTCTGGAGGCTGCACATAATGCGGGAATTCATATTCCTACACTTTGTTATTTAAAGGACATAAACAAATCCGGAGCATGCCGTATTTGTCTCGTAGAGGTTAAGGGTGCAAGAGCGCTTCTTTCATCCTGCACAACTCCTGTTAGCGAAGGCATGGTAGTTTATACAAACTCCGAGAGAGCTCTTAAGGGAAGAAGAAATTCACTCGAGCTCATCATGTCCAATCACAATAAAAACTGTCTCTCCTGCAAGAGAAACCAGAACTGCGAGCTTCAGACACTCTGCGAAGAGATGGGTATCCGTGACAATCATTTTGACGGAGAATACACCAAGGCTTCTTATGACGACTTCAGCTACGGCATCGTAAGAGATACATCCAAATGCGTTCTCTGCGAGCGTTGTGTAGAAACATGCAAGAAGGTTCAGGGCCTCGGCATTCTCGGTTTTGAACACAGAGGATTTAATACAATAGTTGCTCCGGTTTATGACAAGAGTTTTGCTGACGTTAACTGCATGCAGTGCGGACAGTGCGTAGTGAACTGCCCTGTAGGAGCGCTCACAGAGAAGGAGCATATACGCGAGGTAATCTCTGCGCTTAACGATCCTGAAAAGGTTGTAATCGTTCAGACAGCACCGGCAGTAAGAGCTTCGCTCGGAGAAGAGTTCGGCCTTCCGATTGGAACAAGAGTTACAGGCAAGATGGTTGCCGCTCTTAAGCGCTGCGGATTTGATAGAGTTTATGATACGGACTTTGCTGCCGACCTCACTATTATGGAAGAGGGAACAGAGCTTCTTGAAAGACTAAACCACGGCGGAGTACTCCCGATGTTTACATCATGCTCACCGGGCTGGATCAAATATATTGAATACGAGTATCCGGAACTACTCCCGCATCTTTCATCGGCAAAGTCACCGCATATGATGATGGGTGCAATGCTCAAGTCATATTGGGCAGAGAAGAACGGCGTTGATCCAAAGAACATTTACTGCGTATCAATCATGCCTTGCATCGCCAAGAAGTCAGAAATCAAGAGACCGGAATGTAATACAAGCGGACTTCCTGATGTAGATGCTGTTCTAACAACAAGAGAATGTGCAAGACTCATCAAGATGTTCGGTATTGACTTTAACGATCTTGAGGATGAGCAGTTTGATGGAGATCTCTTTGGAGATTATACGGGCGCCGCAGTTATCTTTGGTGCATCGGGCGGCGTAATGGAAGCAGCTTTAAGAACCGTTAAGCAGATTCTTGAAGGAGAGAAGCTTGAGAAGGTTGACTTTGAGGCATGCAGAGGAATGCAGGGCGTAAAAGAGGCCGAAGTAGAAGTTGCCGGAAACAAACTCTGGATTGCAATCGCATCCAGCATGACAGCGGCAAAACCGCTTCTTGAAGAAGTAAAAGCAGGAAACTCCAAATATACATTTATAGAAATTATGGGTTGCCCGGGCGGCTGCGTAAACGGTGGCGGACAGTCAATCGTATCATCGAGAGTCAAGAACGGAACAAAGATCGGCTACGGCTATAAAGAGCTCCGTATGAACGCTCTCTATGATGAAGACCAGCTATGCGAACTCAGAGTATCCTGCGAAAACAAGCAGATTCAGGAACTTTACGAGAACTATCTCGGAAAGCCGGGTAGCGAACTCGCAGAGAAACTCCTGCATACGCACTACAGCAAAAAGGACAGATTCAATATCCTGTAGTAAACAGCTGTTCGGCATAAGAAAATATGCCCGAATTGAACAAAAACTGTTGATAGAAATCAATGTTTTTCTTCTAATTTTGTGGTATGATACTATTAATTGGCGCAGGAAGCGCCAATGGAAAGAATTGTAAATCAAAAGGCGCAAGCCTGAAAACTGTAACCAGTTAACAAAGGTAAGGAGAACAAGCTTATGAAGAAGATGTTAGCAATTCTGTTGATGCTTGCCATGGTATTTTCACTGGCAGCATGCGGAAGCACAGAGAAGCCTGCTGAAGATCCTGCAAAGCCTGCAGAGGAAACACCTGCAGACACACAGGAAGAGACAGCAGAGGCAAAGCCATTTGAAGGCACAACACTCCGTGTAATTCTCGCAACACACGACTGGACAAGTGCAGTCGAAAAGAAACTCGCTGAGTTTGAAGAAGCTACCGGCATGAAGGTAGAGTACGAAGTTTATCCGGAAGGTCAGCTTTCCGATAAGCTGAATGTTGAACTCGGAAGCGGCGGACAGTATATCGACGTATTTATGTGCCGTCCACTTCAGGAAGTACAGCAGTTCATCCAGAACGGATACCTTGCTGAGATCAGCGGCGACGTGCTCGCAGATCCTGACTATGCAAAGGATGACTTCATCACTGCAGCTCTTGATGGTTATGCTTATAACGGAGCTAATGATGGTAAGTACTACGGTGTTCCACTAGTAACAGAGCGTCAGGTTCTTATGTACAGAAAAGACCTCTTTGAAGCTGCTGGACTAACCGCTCCGACAAACCTTGAAGAGTTTGAAGCATGCGCAAAGGCTCTCCACGATCCAGCTAACGGCGTAGTTGGCGTAACAATGCGTGGTAAACCAAATCCTGCTGTTACACAGTTTGCAGCATACCTCTACTCCTTCGGCGGTGACTTCATTGACTTTGCTGAGAACAAAGCAATCATCAACACACCGGAAGCAGTACAGGCATTTGAGTTCTATGGAAATATGCTTAGAAACTACGGCCCGACAGACGTAGTAAACATGCACTGGAACGAGTGCGCAGCACTCTTCTCAACAGGTGGTGCAGCTATGGTTACAGACGCTGACTCCATCTGGGCATCCTTCTGCGGACCTGATACAGAAGTTTATGATAAGACCGGTTTTGCGGTTTCACCTAACCGTTCAACATGGAACATCTGCGCATGGGGTCTTGGCATTTCCGCTAACTCTCCAAACCTTGAGGCTGCTAAGGAATTCATGAAGTGGGCAGCTGGCGTTGAGATGACAAAGTACATCCAGACAGCTGGTATTTCATCCGCTCGTAACTCTGCTTGGGAAGATCCTGCTTGCACAGCTAACTATCCTGCAGAGCTTCTCGCAGCAATTCAGGAAGGCAATAAGATTGCTACTAAGGCTTATGACCGTCCGATGACCACATCGGTTGCAGCTGCTCGTGACGTAATCGGCGTAGTTATTACAACTGCAATCGAAGGCGGCGACGTACAGGCTGCTGCTGACAAGGCAAACGAAGAATTCCAGAAGATTCTTGACGAAGACGCTGCAGCAAAAGCACAGTAAATGATTTGACTTTAAAGAAGGGGTGGCGCATTGCGCCATCCCTTAATATTTAGTATTAATTCCAAATCAGCACAATCAAAGAAGAGGTATCACAATGAACCGATGGCTGAGTAAACATATAAAAGAAGTTTTTGTTACGCCGAGCTTGATTTTCATTATCCTAATGATCATCGTTCCGCTCGCGTACAATTTTTTTCTGAGTTTTACGGACTGGCAGATGTCCCTTGTAAAGGCACCACAGTTTATTGGCCTTGCAAATTATAAGGACGTTCTGCATGACGAGCGATTTCTTAATTCTGTCTGGCGCACGGTCGTCTTTTCCGGAATAGCAATTACGCTGGAGACGGTCCTCGGTGTTTCGCTCGCAGTTCTGATTAATAGAAAATTTCACGGACGCCGCCTCGTGCAGGCACTGATGCTCCTACCTGTTGTAGCAACACCTGTTGCAATGGGTATGGTATGGCAGCTGATTCTTGAGCCATCTATCGGTCTCGGAAACGTTATCGTAGAGGCGCTTGGATTTGCACCGCGTTCGTTCCTGGCAACCACCAGTTTTGAGTCCATGTTCTGGCTGATTATGATTGACGTCTGGGAATGGACGCCCATGGTGATGCTCATAGTCTATGGCGGTCTAATGACAATACCGCAAGACCCATACGAGTCCGCGCTTATAGATGGCGCAGGCAAGTGGAAAACATTCACGAAAATTACGTTACCGCTGGCATCGAGCTCAATTCTAATTGCTGTGCTCATGCGACTTATCGACGTGGTAAAGACCTACGATATTATCTACGCTACCACGCAAGGCGGACCGTCGTTTGCGACGGAGACGATTAACATATATGGTTATCTGAACATGTTTGCATATTATCGCTTCGGAAAAGCAGCAGCCATTTCAGTGCTGTTCTTCATCGTAGTAATGGCAATAGGTTGCGGCTTCCTGAAAGTAAAATCGGCTGTGGAGGTGGAATACTAATGAAGAAAAAGAAACTATTAATTTCCATCTTGGAGCATTCAGCGATTTATATCGTACTGTTTATTACAATCTTTCCGATTCTTTGGATGCTACTCGCGTCCTTTGAACCACAGCAGTCAATCATAAACCAGCGCGCGCATGGTCTCTTTGAATTTGTACCGACGATTCAAAATTATGTTCGCGTATTCACCGAATACAATTTTGCAAAATACACAATGAACAGCTTCATCGTTGCGGCGATTGCGATTCTGCTATCGCTTATAATCGGTCTTCCGTGTGCCTATGCGGTTGCTCGTTATAAGATGCGTAAGGCGAGCGTGGTTGTTCTTCTGGTTAGAATGATCCCCGGAATTTCATTCCTTCTTCCTTGGTTCAGCATCTTCTCGTGGCTCGGACTCAGGAATACATATACGGCGCTCATACTATCGCATATGCTTGTTGCGCTTCCGTATATAGTGTGGATTATGATTCCAAACTTTGAGGCGATTCCGATGGAACTCGAAGAAGCGGCATGGATCGATGGATGCAGCAAATATACGACCTTTGTCAGAGTGGCGCTTCGTCTATCCACACCGGGAATCCTTACGGCATCGCTTCTCGCATTCATTTTTAGCTGGAACAATTTCATGTTCTCAATCGTTCTATCAGGGCGTGATACTACGACACTTCCTGTCGCGGTATTCAACTTTGTTTCGTACGCCTATATCGATTGGGGCGGACTGATGGCTGCAGCATGCGCAATTACTCTTCCGATTGTTGTGCTTAGCTTGGCACTTCAGAAGTACATCATCAGCGGTCTAACCGCAGGTGCCGTCAAAGGATAAGGAGATAGTTATGAAAGCATTGGTAATGCATGAATATAAAAAACTGAGCTACGAAGACGTACCGACACCGGAACCGAAAAAAGGTGAGGTGCGCGTACGACTAAAGACAACCTGTGTCTGCGGTAGCGACGTGCACGGGTTTGACGGATCAACAGGAAGAAGACAGCCACCGGTTATCATGGGGCATGAATCAGGTGGCGTTATAGATAAACTCGGAGAAGGAGTTAGCGGATACGCAGTTGGCGACCGCGTTACATTTGACTCTACAGTTTACTGCGGCACTTGTGATATGTGTAAAAAAGGTCTCGTTAACCTCTGCGGAACAAGACAGGTTCTCGGCGTTAGCTGCGATGACTATAACAGAGCTGGATGCTTTGCTGAATACGTTGTCGTACCTGAGTATATACTCTATCGTTTGCCGGATAATGTCACGTTCCCGCAGGCAGCAATGGTTGAGCCGCTCTCTGTTGCATATCACGGAGCAACGAGAACGCCTATCGGTCCGGACGACAAAGCCGTCATCTGCGGCGTAGGCACAATAGGTCTTCTGACGCTTCAGGTTGTGAAGAGCTTTGGCGTAAAGCAGCTTATTGCAGTAGATATAGATGACAATAAACTTGCCATCGCAAAAGAACATGGTGCGACAGATGTCGTTAATTCTCGCGATGCTGATGCGGTTGAACAGATACTTAAGTTGACTGATGGCGGTGCTACTGTGGCACTCGATGCTACCGGCATAAATGCGACATTGGATTTATGTCTTCGTTCCGTAGGACTTGCGGGAAGAGTAGTGTTGATCGGAAACGTTGCACCAAAGACCGACTTTCCACTTCAGTCTGTGGTCACGAGACAGATTTCCCTTTTTGGATCCTGCGCTTCCGCAGGAGAATATCCGGAATGTCTTGCTCTGATCGCAGAAGGAAAGGTAGATGTCGATTCCGTTCTTTCCAAGATTGTTCCGCTCTCAGAGGGACATGAATGGATGACCAAGATATATAACGGCGAAGACGGCTTAACAAAGATAGCATTTGATTGCGAAGCCTAATCGCTTTATGGAATATGAGGTAAGATTATGAACCCTGTAAGATGCGCAGTTATCGGCTGCGGAAAGGTAGGGCATTTTCACGCGATTGCGTTTAGAGAAAATCCGACGAGTGAACTCGTTGCCTGCCTCGGACGCAATCCTGAAAAGACAAAGGCCTTTGCCGATGAATATGGAATCCCTGCATATACGGATCTCGATGAAATGATTGAGAAGGAAAGGGTAGAGGCAGTTGCGATTTGCACACCTCATCCTAACCATGCGGATATCGCGGTAGAATGCTGCAAACGCGGACTTCATATTGCGGTTGAAAAACCGCTTGCTGCATCGCTAAAGGATTGCGATCGCATATTGGAAGCAGCGAGAGAAAACAATGTCGTCGGAACGACAATCTGTCAGCGCCGTTTTTATCGCCCTGCACAGCGCGTCAAGAAGGCGATTGAAGATGGCAAAATTGGAAAACCAATTCTCGGTACTGTCAACATGCTCGGTTGGCGTGACATGGCCTATTACCATTCCGATCCATGGCGTGGAACATGGGAAGGAGAAGGCGGAGGCGTACTCATAAACCAGGCACCTCATCAATTGGATTTGCTCCTATGGTATATGGGCGAAATCGAAGAGCTCTATGGCATGTGGGATACATTAAATCATCCGGAGCTTGAGGTTGAGGATACCGCTATGGCTGTCATCAGATTCAAGAATGGCGCCTTTGGAAATATAGTTGTAAGTAATTCGCAAAATCCTGCACTCTTCGGAAACGTACGCGTGCACGGAGAGAACGGAGCATCAATCGGCGTACAGACAGATGGTGGCGCAATGTTTGTTGCAGGTATGAGCGCAATTCTTGAGCCACCGGTGAACGACCTTTGGACCGTTCCGGGTGAAGAAGACATGCTAGAAACATACAAAAAAGAAGATAGCGACTTCTTTAACTCCGTTGACAATCTGCACCACTTCCATATAGAGCAAATAGGAGATTTCTGTGAAGCCATTCAAACGGGACGTGAGCCGCTAGTAACCTTGCAGGCAGGAAGAGACACGGTTGAATTAATTACAGCAATTTATCGCTCCAACCGCGATAAAAAACCAATCCGTTTTCCGCTAATCCCAGAAGATGGACCGGACTATGACGGAAGATTGATAAAAAAGCTTTAACGCCGTCAAAAGCGAAAAGGAAAAGCATAATTATTATTCAAAATAAAAACAGAAGAAAAACACAAGAAAGAAGGAAAAAGAGATGCAAGTAAAAAAGAACTGTCGCTACGCCGTTGCTTGTCCAACGAGCATGGGTGTTAGAATCACGCCCAAGGATAGAATGGCGGTGCAGATGAGCACGGAATATCTTTTACGCGCAACGAGTGCGGAGACCAATGTATTAAACGTATCCTCGTCGCTAGGACATGAATGTCTGGCTTTGACTAGGTTTGTAAAAGGTAGCCCGATTGCAGACTATATTAAAAGAGAGCTGCGTTCGCGCAATATCTCCTTTGTGGGACCGGACGTTCCGCAGGGAGGTCCTTGGGGATATAGACATCAGTTCAATATAGCAGACTCCGGTTTTGGACTTCGTGCGCCACGCGTTTGGAACGATCGTGCAGGCGAAGTCGGACGCGAGCTGGACGCAAGCGAATATGATCTAGAGCAGATCTTTGATAGAGATGGTGTGGCGATTATGCACCTTTCAGGTCTCATCGCTGCAATGAGCGAGAAGACAACCAAATGCTGCCTCGCACTGGTCGAAAAAGCAAAGGAAAGCGGAACCCTGGTTTCTTTTGATCTAAACTATAGGGCTACGTTCTGGGAAGGAAGAGAAAAGGAACTCAGAGAAGCATTCACAACGATTGCATCCAAGGCTGACATCTTGATCGGTAACGAAGAAGACTTCCAGCTATGCCTGGGCCTTGCTGGTCCTGAAGCAGGCGGATCAAATCTTTCGGAGAAGATTGAGAGCTTTAAGAAAATGATAGAAGAAGTTAAGAAACAGTTCCCACAGGCTTCTGTTTATGCAACGACATTGAGAGAAGTTGTAAGCGCAAACGAGCATCTCTGGGGAGCAATTCTAAGATACGGAGATACCTGGGTAGTTGAAGAACCGCGTCCGATTCCGGTTATGGATCGTATAGGCGGCGGAGACGGATTCTCCGGTGGAGTCCTTTATGGAATCCTGAACGAATGGGAGCCCGAAAAATGTCTTCAGTTCGGCTGGGCATCAGGCGTGATGGCTGCAAGTTCGCTTCATGATTATGCAGAGCCGGCGGATGAAAAGCAGGTATTTGATATTTACAAAGGAAACGCGCGAGTACAGCGCTAGATGATTTGGCATTAAATATTTTGATGCTAAATAGTATGATGCTAATTAGTTTGATGAAAGAAGGTAGTTGAAATGGGGACTTGTGATATCGGTTTAATCGGTCTGGCGGTCATGGGTGAAAACCTCGTGATGAATATGGAGTCAAAGGGATTTACTGTTGCAGTATATAACCGCACCGTGCAGAAGGTAGATGACTTTGTTTCCGGACGCGCAAAGGGAAAAAATATAGTCGGATGTCATTCGCTTGAAGAGATGGTTGCGGCGCTAAAGAAACCGCGCAAAGTTTTCATGATGGTAAAGGCCGGCGAAGCCGTCGATGCTATGATTGAAACTCTTCTTCCTCTTTTGGAAGATGGCGACATTATTATTGATGGCGGAAATTCACATTTTCCTGACACAATCCGTAGGACTGAATATGTTGAGTCACAGGGAAAGCTTTATGTCGGAACAGGTGTCTCCGGTGGTGAAGAGGGAGCGCTAAAAGGCCCCTCAATGATGCCGGGAGGAAGCCCTGATGCATGGCCACATGTAAAAGAAATATTCCAAGCAATCTGCGCAAAAGTAGAAGATGGTTCACCCTGCTGTGATTGGGTAGGAGAAGGCGGAGCCGGGCATTTTGTAAAGATGGTACATAACGGAATTGAATACGGCGACATGCAGCTAATTTGCGAAGCATATCAGATTATGCGCGACTATCTGAAAATGACTGACGATGAAATGCACGAAGTCTTTGCTGCATGGAACGAGACAGAACTCGATTCATATTTGATAGAAATCACAAGAGATATTTTGGCATATAAGGATGAGGACGGAAGTCCACTCGTTGAGAATATTTTGGATACGGCAGGTCAGAAGGGAACCGGAAAGTGGACCGGTATTGCGGCGCTTGATGAGGGCGTTCCGCTAACGTTAATCGGTGAAGCCGTATTTGCACGCTGTCTCTCCGGAATGAAGGATGAGCGCGTGGACGCTGCCTCTGTTTTCAAGAGAGATATCGAGCCATTTACGGGAGACCGCGATGCCTTTGTTGAACAACTGAGGCAGGCCCTCTATGCTTCAAAGATCGTATCCTACGCGCAGGGATATACGCTTATGAGAGCCGCTGCAAAAACCTACGGCTGGAATCTAAATTACGGCGGCATTGCGCTGATGTGGCGCGGCGGATGCATTATCAGAAGCGTATTCCTCGGAAAGATTAAAGAAGCGTATGACAAGAACCCTGAGTTAGCAAATCTACTTTTGGATCCATATTTCAAAGAAACCGTTGAGCAATTGGTACCGGCGTGGAGAAAGGTCTGTGCAACGGCGCTTTCGGTAGGCGTTCCCGCACCGGCCATGACGAGCGCATTATCATATTTTGACGGTTATACATCAGAGCGCCTTCCTGCAAATCTTTTGCAGGCGCAGCGCGACTATTTTGGCGCACATACTTACGAACGCATAGACAGGCCTCGCGGAGAGTCCTTCCATACCAACTGGACGGGACATGGCGGAGCGACTAGTGCAGGCGTATATCAGGTATAATTACAGAAAGAAATTAGTTTAAAAAATCATTTCCGAAGAAAAGGGAGGAAATCCGATGGCAGATGTAAAGCTGGTAGGCATTAAGAAAATTTACCCGAATCTTGAAAAGAAAAAATCAAAGAAAGCAGCAGCTGACAAAGAAAAGACAGTCAATCTTCAGATTACTGAAGAGGGCGTAGTTGCGGTTCAGGAGTTTGACCTAGATATTGCCGATAAGGAATTCATCGTTCTTGTCGGACCTTCGGGTTGCGGAAAATCGACAACGCTTCGTATGATTGCAGGACTTGAAGAAATCTCCGGAGGAGAACTATATATTGACGGCGAGCTTATGAATGAAGTGCAGCCCAAGGATCGTGATATCGCTATGGTTTTCCAGAACTATGCGCTCTATCCGCATATGACCGTTCGTGAAAATATGGAGTTTTCACTTAAGATGCGAAAGATTCCAAAAGATGAAATCAAGAAGAAGGTGGATGAGGCCGCAGAGATTTTGGATATCACTCAGTATCTGGACAGAAAGCCAAAAGCCTTGTCGGGCGGACAGCGCCAGCGTGTAGCGATTGGTCGTGCTATCGTGCGTGAACCAAAGGTGCTTTTGATGGACGAGCCTCTCTCCAACCTTGACGCCAAGCTGAGAAACCAGATGCGTGCGGAAATTATAAAGTTACGTCATCGTATCAATACGACATTTATCTATGTTACTCATGACCAAACAGAGGCGATGACGCTGGGCGACAGAATCGTCATCATGAAGGATGGTTTTATCCAACAGATAGGTACACCGCAGGAAGTTTTCCAGCACCCGCATAATCTCTTTGTGGCGGGCTTCATAGGAACACCGCAGATGAACTTCTTTAATGACGCCAAGCTCATGAAAGAGGGCGATAATTATGCAGTTGAGATTCTCGGAACGAAGTTTGATTTGACAGAGGAGCAAAACGCCATCCTCCGCAAAAACGGAACAGAGCCTCAGGATGTAATAGCCGGTGTGCGACCGGTTAACGTAAAGCCGGGAACAGGCATTCCAGCAAGAGTAGATGTTTCGGAGATGATGGGATCCGAGATGCACCTACACCTTGACGCAAACGGTACAGATGTTGTTTCCGTCATTCCGATCACCGAGACATCCAAAATAGATATCGAACACGGACAAGAACTGAGCTTCTCCTTTGCTCCGGAAATGATGCACATCTTTAGCAAGGAAACAGAACTCTCGCTCCTTTTCAATCATTAGAGACCATCAGCTCGTGATGAGTATGGTTTTGGACCAAGGGTTGCAGAAACATTATTGTCCATAAGCGAAGAAGAGATGGAGAAAATAGTACAAGGCATTTATAGGTAGATCGGCAAAGGAGCAATAGAATGCTAAAAAGAAAGACGATACTTGCAGTTACAATTATATTTCTTCTTTTAGCGGTAGGTTGTTCAGTCTCAAAAGAAGACACAAAAATAAGGCAGTTAGAAGGAAAAAGGGGAAGGCTATGTGCTTCCCCTTTTTGTGTGCGTGTACGCAGGTAATTGTTGAGACATTTTTGCGTATGCGCAAGTTTACTTTTTTTATAAAAAATTATAAAAAAAGTGTAATTTTGCATTTCTGAAACGTTGTATATAGTAGAGGGTGATTTAACAAATTATTTCACCGATCCGCTAGAGTTTTATATGTGACGCGAGGCCCCCATTTTTTACCATAGGGGGGGGTGCTGAGGAGAGAAGGTGATAGCAACGCTCTTGGAAATCAGTGCCTTAATCAATAAGTATCATAGGTTAATCTATGCTATTTGCATAGGTGTTGTTAATGATGCTCATTTGGCGGAGGATGTGGCGCAGGATGTATTTGAAAGATTAATTAAAAACGCAGACAAGCTTTTAGCTCTGGACGAGCAAAAACAAATTGCGTATATATCCGTGGTTGCGAAAAACAGGGCTATAGATGTGCTAAGAAAAGAGCACATACGTCACAGCAATGAGACAGAAATCGATGAAAACAGCCTAATAACCATGGACATTATGGCCAGAAACAGTTTTGTGGATGAGCATGGGTTTACCCTTGAAATGCGTGACCTCATACTAAAATTGGATAGCCTAGAGAAGGATATTATCATGATGAAGTATGGATTGGGGTATTCATATCGTGAGATTGCGGAGGTGCTCGAAACCAAGGAACGGACTATTATACACAAAGCAAATACTGCGCGCCAAAAACTTTGTAAGGCGATTATGGAAGGGGATGCGTCCAAGTGAATGACGAAAGAATGGAAAAAAGAATTGAAGCATTAATGGAGGCTATAGGAGAGAACTTAATCGAAAGCCGCTATAAATATGCAGAAATAGTTTTGAATGATTCGGCAGCGAATCCTGATTGTTATCTAAATGAATTAGAGCAAAACAAGGCCACCGAATCATACGGTGCCGAAAGACAAAAGGCACAGCAGACGAAACGAGGAAAAAGAATACTAAAAAGGATAGCTGGCGTAGCTGCGGTGCTAGTGCTGACACTTGGGTTAGTTGTTTCTGTTTCTGCAGAGGCGCGACTGTGGTTGTACAATGCGGTATTTGAGAATCGAGGAGATCACTACGTGATTGTTTATGGTCCTGCAGACAAGGATGCACCAGAATATAAAACGTTTACCATCACATATGTACCCGAGGGATACGAACTGGTTACCCGGGAAGTGAATGTGCTGGGAGAGGGGGCTATGGACATGTACGAGGAATACTCGCTTAACGGGCAAGTATTGTTCATAGAAATATATTCGAGGGACCATCTTGTATTCACGGTAGATAGTGAGCAAACCCAAGTGAAAGCCGTTAAGTTTGACGGTATAGAAGGTAATTATTTTTACGGAAGAGGATATTCATTTTTGCTTTGGAGCGATGGCAGATATGAGTACTGCATATGGGGCAATTTGGATGTTGATGAGTATATAAAAATATCTCAAGGGATTAAAGGGAAGGTTTAACAACAACAGCATTATAAAATGAGTTAAAGGAGGGTTTAAAGTGAAAAGGATATCGATAATTTGCCTATTAATATGTTCATTAGTTATGGGTTTGATTGTGATGTCGGCCGAGGCGTCAACGGCATATGGAAATCAGGACGTACAAAAGGAAGAGTCGGCGAGATACACATATTTTTCCAATACATCGGCCACATTTAACATATCGGGCAGCAGCGCAAGCTGGACTTTTGGAGCCAAAAAAATACAACCATATGACAGAGCGGTTTTGACTGCTATAGTATACAAGAATTCCGGTGCCATAATGTCCAGAACGTCCGTGTACTACAATACAAACATTAACGATTCCAAGAGTTTGACGCTTACCGCCCATGGAACTTACTATGTGCAGTTTACACTCAAGTGTTATAAAGATGGGGTTCTTAAGGAAACAATTACAGTGACAAGCAAAACTGGAACGTATTAAGAAGGAAAAATCGAAATATGTCAAAGCCATTTAGCGGCCTTGTGTAGTTTGTGTTTTGAAGATCGTCGGAGGAAAATAGATACGCGATTGCTGAAACTACGACGGCAAAAGTTCGGCCCATCCCGAAAAATACAAATTTGGACCAGGTGAAGTCTGACATTAAGAATGCTGAATATCAATGTTTAACGTATTATGTAGAGACAGAAGAAGCAATACAAAAAGCTAATGAACGCGAACAAGAGCTGTTAGAAGAAGCGCTAGAGAAACAAGACGGCAGTAATGATTGATTGAAACGAGAATGTGGAACAAGACGTAAAACTCGAATTATATTTGTTTAGCTAAAGCGGAAAGGAATACGGGTAAAAAATGAATATGAAGAAAGGGATAATTATTACTTTACTATTAGCCATAATAATGACTATGATTCCGCGTGATTGTATATATGCAGAGTCGAAGTTGGACGAAGTGTTAACGGACTTTAATATAAAAGAAAAAGCGAGCGACTATTCTTCTTTTAAAGCGACTGACGAGAAGGGTGCAAGCGTTGACGCGTTCAGAAACGAGAAGGGTGATGAAATCATCTTTGGCGAGAACGGAGAACTTAAATCCATAATGAGAATCAACAATATGGTTAATAACCAGAACAAGGTTGTTGAGGCTAGAACTTCAAAAGGTGACTTCGATGGTTTCATAGAAGAACTGAAGGGGAAGGGGTATATACCGCGGGAGTTTGAATGTGTGAGTTGTGACCTGTATGGGCAGGACATGTGGATGATGTTCTTTTCTGACACAGGTAACGAAATAATAAATCCATATGATTCTGTCAAGATTGGGTTTGACGTAGTGTCCGGGGAAATTTTGTTTTATAAGCGAATCCGAGCCTTTTCAAAAGAATTACAACCTTCAATCACCGAAGACAAAGCCGTAGATGTGGCGAATGCATACTTATCTGGCAATAACATCGATGTTAAAGGAGAGGTGGAAGATGTCCAACTAAAAGTAGTTAATTTGAGAGACTACGATGAGGACGAAGTGGTTAGGGAGGACAACTATATACTTGTTTATAAAATTGTCTATTCTGAAAACAAGTATGGGTTGGCAGAAGTGCTTGTGGATTCCGCTAGCGGAGAAATTATCCGTGTTGAATACAATGAAGCTTATGCAGGGAAGTCTTTTTATTGCTTGGATAATACATCTAACAGCAATGACAAATATAGAAAGACTCGAGCCACAAATTATAATGCAATTATGGGATCTTTAGGGTATAATAGTAGTGTACAGTATTTAGGACAGACATCTGCGAGCAGAACTACAATCATTAACTATTTGAACGGCAGTAACAGTTGGGCGTTTACGTTCAGCGGACACGGAAATGCTACTACTATTGCCGGACATAATAGTGCTGGAAACACTGTGTTTAGTGTTTATCATACTGATGTGCCGGGTGTATGGTCGTTCGTTGTTTTAGATGCTTGCAAAACCGCTTCGGCATCAACATGGGCAAATGCCTTTGGCATATATGATTTCAACAACTTGGGTAGATCGTTTTTAGGATGGAGCGTGAATATCACTCCTACAAAGGCAAAGACGTTTTCGAACTACTTTAAGAACGAAATGCTAGGGTATCCATCGCGTACTGTTTTAGCTAATGTTTATGCGGCTATAGCTAATATTCCAGACAATGAGGTGTATAATATAATTTATATTGGAGACAGGAGCACAAATGGACACAAATAGGTTGAATGGGCCCTCAAAAAAGTGCATCGCTCAACCGAAGGGTGGCACAGATTCAGATTAGCAAAGGAGCAATAGAATGTTAAAAAGAAATACGATACTTGCAATTACAATTATATTTCTTCTTTTAGCGGTAGGTTGCTCAGTCTCAAAAGAAGACACAAAAGAGAATGAGCCAGAAGAGACACAGGAAACTGAGACGATGGAAACTAAAGAAGACGAGAACGACTTATCAAAAGAAGTTACGCTAAAAGTTTGGTCATATTCAAAAAATGAGAATACATCATATAGTGATGCATCTTCTGAAACTGTAGAGACTTTTATAGAGCTTTTTGAAACGCTATTTAACCAAAAGGAAGATACTGAAGATATCATTGTAATGGGAGAAGATAGTTTTGAGTCTATTTTAGACGGTGTAATTTCATGTGATGGTAAATCAATTGGATTTTTAAATGATGGTATCACAATACCATGGAAAAACACAGATTATGAGAATGCATGGTATCTCGAAGTGTTCATATCTGAACCACATGAACTTAGAGGAATAATACTTCCAAAAGATAGTAAATATATAACAGTGCTAAATGAATTACTGGATACTCTTAATTACGAGAAGATTAAGGAGTGATTAAGACTGGTTAGATAGAATGATTTGTAACTAAAAACCGCCTTAGGGCGGTTTTTTGTGGTAGAATTGACTGTATGAAAAGCTTTATTAAACCATTTGAAAACTTTATAGAAAATACGGGAAGAGGTCTCATATATATCGATGAGACAGGGCACGTTGCGTGTTACAGCATGCTTGCTAGGAAGATTACCAGCATCGTCGGTGCAGGCGATATGAAACATGACGCGGGGAAGCTTGAGGAAGGAGATATTGTTGTAATTGCTGACAACGAGCTCGGTAATGATGACGATATGACGCCGGCGGATCTTGCTTCTATCGGCGTTGTCAACAAAAGAATAAAGCTAGGATCCGCAATTCTGGCGGTTGGGGTTTACAGAACAAAGGAAGGCACATACCCTAAGCCGGAGTACAAGTATGCTAATGACTATAACACCAACAGCTCTCTTATAATGAATGTGGACTATTTGGGGCATAAGATTTACGCAGAAGTAAACTTTTCTGAGAGAAAGCTGATAATAGAAGTCGATAGCCATTCGGTCAGCATGGAGTATTTTGAGTCTATTGGCCACATGATGGTTCTGTCTGGGAAAACGGGCGAGATAAAGTTTTTTCAGGCCTTGGGCTATGGATACAGAAAAGAAGAAATCGGAAAACTGCTAAGAGGACATCGCTTTGTTGCCAAGATAACTGACGGAAACTCATCCCAAGATGGCGAACAACTTGTAGGTCGACACTACGAGGATGGTATTTTTGATGAAAGTTTTGTTGAGAAAATCAGAAGCAGTCTCGCTGATGTAAAAGATGTTATTGAAAGTGGTGTTTTTGAAATACATCAACGACCATTCTATATTACGTTCCTACGGTTTAGGCAATGGAGTGTCTTTGACGGTATTTTTATCATCATCACGGACCCGGCAGACTTTGCTCATCTAGTAGAGGTACAGGGTGGACTGATTAAGCAGGTTGAGAGATTTCAGAGAGGCAAGAGGTTTACCACAATACCAATGGATGAAGCCAAGAATGTGGAGGGGCTTGCTGGGACAACGTCTTCCATTCTTGAGGTTAAGCAGCTGGCGTATAGAGCATCCAAAGGGAAGTTTAATGTTCTAATTACCGGTGAGAGCGGAACGGGAAAGACCAGGCTTGCGAGAGAAATCCATGATTTGAGCGGGACGGCCAGACCATTTGTAGAGGTAAACTGTAGCGCCATACCTGTAAATCTTTTTGAGAGCGAGCTCTTTGGTTATGTGGGAGGCGCTTTTACCGGCGCATCAGAAAAAGGCAAGAAAGGCTATTTTGAGGAGGCTAATGGCGGCACAATATTCTTAGACGAGATAGGTGAGATTCCGACAACCCTCCAAGCAAAATTGCTACAGGTCCTTCAGACTAAAAAGATTTATAGAGTCGGTTCCGCCAAGCCGATAGATGTAGACGTAAGGGTAATTGCATCTACAAATACCAATATAAAAGAAGCTGTAACAAATGGTTCGTTTAGGGAGGATCTTTACTACAGACTGGATGTGTTCCCGATAGCGGTGCCGGCCCTCAGGGAAAGGAAAGGGGATATTAGAGAGTTGGCTGAGCTGTTCCTGAAACAGACGTGTAAGGAGTATGGACTAGAGCTTAAACGTCTCTCGGAGGATGCTTATGAAAAAATACTTTCATATGACTGGCCCGGCAATGTAAGAGAACTAGAAAATACCATCATGCGTGCTGTTGCAATATGCGAATCGTCTGTCATTTACGAGGATTATATATATCTCGATGCACCTCATGCGAGGAAGGGCGGCGACGAGAGAAGCGATCAAGAAGCCGTGAGAATTGGCCATGGCAAATCCTTTTTAGAAGAAACAGAATTGCCTAGAACCCTAAAGGAGATGATGGAGGAATATGAGAAGAAGTCGATCATGGAGGCTATTAAGAGAAGTGGTGGTAATAAGCCTCTGGCAATGAAGGAACTGGGGTTAACCAAGACGAGCTTCTACGACAAAATAAAGAAATACAGCATCGATTAACCGGCACCATGTCCGAAAAAATGGACAAATTGTCCGCAAAAGCGGACAAGCCCACACGGGAAATAATTGAATTAAAATGCCAAAACCTGCAGTTTTCAACGATTTGTGGTTTTGGCATTTTTCTTGCATATAAGTATAAATGTAGAGCGTGTTCTAGATATTAATACAAATGCAGAACGCGTTATAGAAGGGAAAAGAACTATGAAATTCTGGAAAATGAACGGCGCGGGAAACGATTTTATTTTGATTAATAACATAGAGGAACAATTGCCATCGGATAAGGTTCCGGAGATGGTGAGGATAATCTGCGAGCGACATATGTCCATAGGTGCGGATGGAGTCATGCTGATCGACAAGCCCAGTAAAGACTATGAAGGGAAGGCAGACTATAGGATGCTCTTTTATAATTCTGACGGCAGTTCTGGTGAAATGTGCGGAAATGGTGCAAGGTGCATTTGCCGATACGGATACGAAACAGGACTAAGCGGAGATATCCAAAAAGTTGAAACAACGGCGGGACTTGTCACAGGTAAAAGAATTGATGAACGCTTATATCGGGTTAGGCTTAATGACCCGGGAAACTATCGTTTTGATGAGGAGGTTGAGGCCGAAGGGAAAAGCTTTGTTGCGTCATATGTAGAACTCGGATCTCCTGGGATTCCTCATATAGCTGTTCCCATGACCAACCTAAAAGAAATAGAAGAAGGCGAACTATTTAGGATAGGAAGATCGCTTAGATACAATCCGACGTACCCCAAGGGATGCAACGTGAATTTCTACGAAATCATCGGAGAGGATTATCTCTATGAGAGGACATATGAGAGGGGCGTTGAGGACTTTACATATGCGTGCGGAACAGGTACCGGTTCTGTGGTAACCATCTTGACGCTGCAGGGAAAGGTGTCGGGGAAGAATACTCGCGTGGATATGCGAGGAGGGACGCTTTATATCGATGTTGTTAGGGACGAGAACAAAGTGACTGACCTATATTTAACCGGTCCTACCAACATTGTTTGTAAAGGCGAGATCTTTGACGAAGATCTTGTGATATAAACTGTCGCTATTGTTAATGTTGCTAAAGATGTTTGGTTTTTTAGGAGGAAAACATGCAAAAGAAAGAAGTTATTAAAAACTACAAATTTCTAGGCATCTTGTTAGGCGCGATGATTCTGGGAAGCATCGTGGGATGGTTCGCTCCGGATTTTGCGGGCAAGTTGGCTCCGTTCGGCAAGGTGTTCATTAACTTGATGTTCTGTATCGTTGTGCCGCTGGTATTTGCTTCAATATCCAGTTCGGTTGCCGGAATGAAATCGAAAAAGCGTGCCGGTAAAATTCTGGGAACGACAGTCGGCGTGTTTGTCGTAACCGGTGCTATTGCTGCGGTTATCATGTTTGTTCTTATGAAATTATTCCCACCGGTGCTCCAGGCATGGAATGATATTCCGGCAGAAGAAATGGGAGAGGTTGCTACCGTTTCGGACATGATAGTCAACTTCTTCACTGCGAGCGATTTTGTGGGACTGCTTACAAGAAGAGCAATGCTACCGCTGATTATCTTCTCGTTGCTCTTTGGTTTTGCGACAAACCTGGCCGAAAACGGGGAGGGCCCGATTACTACATTCCTTAACGGACTTACCGGCGTAATGCTAAAGCTGGTAAACATCGTAACCTACTATGCGCCAATCGCGTTCTTTGCAATCTTTGCGGGACTTGTTGCCGATTACGGTTCGATGATTACGGAATCCTACGGAAGAGCGATGCTCGTTTATTATCCGCTTTGCTTCATCTATATCTTTACGGCATTCCCGCTATTCGCAAGATTCGGCGGAGGCAAAGGTGCTGTCAGAGTTATGTTTAGGCATGTTACAAGACCTGCGGTAGTATCTCTTGGTACATGCTCGTCCGTTGCTACAATTCCAACAAATATGGACGTTGCAGAAGAGACGGGTATTTCCAAGGACGTATCCGAGATGGTAGTTCCTCTTGGCGCAACAATGCACATGGATGGTTCCTGTTTCTCCTGCGTACTTAAGATCGCTTTCGTGTTCGGAGTATTCGGAAAGGAACTAACGTGGGGACAGCTTATACCTATCGTGCTCGTAGCAGTTCTTTCGTCCGTAGGAATGTCCGGAGTGCCCGGAGGCGGATATATCGGTGAGTACATCATTTGTTCTATCTTCTTCCCGACTCAGATGGAACTTGCATTCCCGATTCTCGTTGCTATAGGAAACCTTGTTGATCCGCCTGCAACGATGATTAATTCAGCCGGTGACTATGTGGTATCATATATCGTATCTAGATTTGTTGACGGAAAGGATTGGTTACAGAAGCAACTTGCTGCAGGAAAGGAGCTATAGATGATTTGTAACAATCTTAGTGTGGGCGCAAACGGACATCTTTTCTTTGCCGGACAGGACACAGTTGAGTTGGCAAAAAAATACGGCACTCCTGTGTATCTTATGGACGAAGACAAGATCCGCGAAAAATGTCGAGCTTACAAAAAAGCATTTCAGAAAAACTTTGGAGACAAGGCTGTTCCGCTTTATGCATCAAAGGCCAATTGCTTTAAGCGCCTCTATGAAATCATGACAGAAGAGGGAATGGGAATAGACGTGGTCTCTTCCGGTGAGATATATACCGCTGTTGCTGCAGGATTTGATATGAGCATGGCGTATTTCCACTCTAACAATAAGACGGACTGGGACATAGCATACGCCATGGATAACGGCGTTGGGTATTTTGTTGCGGATAACTACGAGGAGGTTGATGCCGTTGAGAAGGAGGCCGCAAAAAGAGGTATACGACAGAAAATCCTTCTCAGACTTACACCGGGGATCGATCCACATACCTACGAGGCTAATGCGACAGGAAGGATTGATTCTAAATTTGGCACAGCAATAGAAACGGGCCAAGCGCTTGAGATAGTTGAATACACTCTTAAGCAATCGCATATTCATCTTAGAGGATTCCATTGTCATGTGGGCTCGCAAGTGTTTGAGGAGGATGTCTTTGAACGTGCCGCGGTCATTATGCTGGAGTTCATCGGTGAATGCAGAGACAAGCTGGGATATATCGCAGAAGAACTCGATCTGGGTGGAGGGTATGGTGTAAGATATGTGGAGTCAGACCCTTATCTGGATGTAGAGACAAAAGTTGGACAGGTGGCGGAAGCGGTCAAGAGCACATGCAAAAGACTCGGTCTTGATGTTCCGGAGATACATATGGAGCCGGGACGATCGATAGTCGCAGATGCAGGTATGGTGCTATATACCGTGGGAACCGTAAAAAGAATTACAGGTTACAAAAACTATGTTTCTATCGACGGCGGAATGCCCGACAGTCCAAGGTATGCACTTTACAAAGCAAATTATACATGCCTCATTGCCAACAAGATGAATGAGGAATGCAACTTTAAGGCTTCTGTTGTTGGTAGGTGCTGCGAGTCCGGAGATATAATACAAGAGGATGTGATGCTTCCTGAAAGCGTGTGCAGATACGATACTTTGGCTCTATGCACGACTGGCGCATATCATTATTCAATGGCATCAAGATATAATAAGCTTCCGATTCCTGCAACTGTTATGCTGAGGAACGGAAACGAGAGTTATGTGGCAGTCAAAGGTGAGACACTCGAAGATTTAATTAGAAACGACGTATAGGTTAAGGAAAGAGATAATGATGAATAATACGGACAAACTCCCAAGAGTAAGACTGGGATGCATGCCAACACCTTTTTATAGGCTGGAACAAATTAGCGCTAAGTACGGAAGAAATATCTATATTAAGCGCGACGATCTATGCGGAGTTGCTTTGGGTGGAAACAAAGTAAGAAAGCTCGAGTATCTTTTGGCTGAAGCCAAGGCTATGGGTTGTGACACCGTCTATACTACAGGCGGTGCACAATCCAACCACGCCATGCTTACTGCCGCCAACGCAGCAAGGCTCGGAATGAAGTGCATTTTGATTCTCAAGAAGCGAGGCGTAACAGAAGAAAAAGGAAACATAATTTTAAATCGGATTTACGGCGCAGAAGTCAGGTTTATGGATACGGACAGCTATGACGACATTTATGCGGAAATAGATAAAGACATAGCGAAAATCGCTGAAGAAGGACGAAAGGGGTATTCAATTCCTGTCGGGGGTTCTAACCCTCTTGGGACTCTTGGATATACCAACTGTGTCGAGGAGATTAAGGGTCAATCAGAAGAGATGGGAATAAAGATTGATAAGCTTGTAAGTGCAACCGGCTCCGGGGGAACAACGGGCGGACTCCTTCTTGGGTGCAAAATGTATATGCCTGAAGTTGATGTTATCGGTATCGATGTAGGGAATGAGCCGTTTGAAGAGATTTGCCCGCATCTTGCCAAGGAGGCAGCTGAGATAATCGGAGCCGACCTTCCAAGAAGAGAAGGAGATTTCAGAATGATAGTCCATTATGGAGAGGCATACGCAGTGCCAAACCCTGATGATACACCATATATCCTTGAGCTTGCACGAATGGAAGGCATCCTTCTTGATCCAATTTATACAGGAAAGGCATTTGCCGGAATGATGATGGCAATAGAAAAAGGCGAGATAGAAGGAGACAATATTGTCTTTGTTCACACCGGAGGCGCAGCGGCACTCTTTGCTGTGAATTTAGGCTAGAAATTACACAGGGGACGGTTTTACCGCCCCCTTGTTCTTTTTTTTGATTGTTATTAATATGTAAATCAATCCAAGTCCTCCAGAGCCTCGATTCCCTTCTTTGCCTCAGGTCTGGAGTCACCGTGCCTTACGTTCAGCATTGTAAAGAATGCGGCGCCGGCAAAGATTGCTGCGTAGGGGAAGAGAGTTAGCATTCCCAGTTTATCCATGAGGAAGCCTGAAATAATCGGAGTTATTACTTGCGCGGCCATGGATGCTGTGTAGTAGTAACCGGTGTATCGACCAACGTCGCAGCCTGCACACATTTCTACAACCATTGGGAAGGAGTTTACGTTTATTGTTGCCCAGCCGATTCCTGCGAGTGCAAACATCGCGTTCATGAGCATTGTTGGGCTCTCTGCTCTCATAAACGCTGCGACGCCAAAGGAAGTCGCGAGCATCACTACGCCTGCAAGAATGGTTTTCTTTCTTCCGACTTTGGAAGCAATCATACCTACAGGTAGGTATGAGATAATAGCAGCTGCCTGCGCAAGTATAAGCGTCAGGTTATAGTCCTTATGCAGGATTGAACTTGCATATACGGAGTACTTGGATGTTACCGCGTTATATCCCATAAACCAAAGTACAATCGATGCCATGATGAATATCAGTGAGCGACGTTCTGCGGCGGTGAGTTTTTTGCTCTCTCCGGGCGCATCGCAGTCTTCTTCTACTATGCCGTAACGAAGGCTCTCCTCGTGCATTTCCATAACGAACTTAGGCTCTTTTACGGTAAGCATAAATATCACAAGCGATACTATCATGATAGCTGCTATCACAACAAAGTAAGGTGTATAGCCCATTAATGAATTCTTGAGCGCGCTCGTTCCAAATACAATTCCGAGGGCCAAAACTATTATTCCACCTGCGGACCCCATGAGGTTTATTACGGCGTTGGCCTTGGATCTAAGAGGTTTAATAGTTACGTCAGGCATCAGCGCAACTGCAGGAGATCTAAACGTTGACATCGCAACAAGTGTTACGAGAAGAAGTATTACAAATATAATGAGGTTGCCTCGATTATCGGATGTTATGCTCTTTACTACTGCCTGCCTAGCGGGGGCAACATACTGAGTATAGTCCGGGTTTGTTATTGTGGCAGCTCCTGAGGAGTTGCCGCTAGGAATGGTGCTTTTTATTGCAACAAATTCTTCTTTTGTATATTTGTCTTGGAGCTTAAACGTAGTTCCATCCGGTGAAAGAATCTCCGCATCCATTTCTTCGGTCTTGTCATAGATTGCTTCCATGGCGGCTGGATCGTCTATTGCAGAAACAAATGAGATCTGCTTTAGCTGTGCGGCATCAACGAGCGAAAGACCGATGAATGCGCATACGGCTACGATTGTACCAAAGAGTATAAAAGGCGTTCTCCTTCCTCTCTTGCTTTTTGTCTTATCCGAAAGTGCACCGAATAGGGGGAGCATAAATAGCGCCAGGATATTATCCAGGGCCATTATAAGTCCCGACCATGTCTGGGACATGCCAAACTTGTTTGTCAGAATTAGCGGGATAGTATTATCGTATGCCTGCCAGAATGCGCAGATCAGAAAGAATGCAAATCCAACAAAGATGGTGCGTTTGTAGTTTAGCTTCATTTGGAGCCTCCGTAACAAAACAGTAGAATATCGCCATTATTATATAAATGTGGGCACACACTATTATTCTACAACATTTTTAGAATAATTTCGCCCCCAAATTTCATTACAAAACGCTTTTATTGGAAGGTATAATCGGCTATAATCAAAGGTATGAATAAAGCATTTATAGCAGGATTGTTTGCCGGTGCAGCTGCAGCTGTTACGGTGTTTGCTATTGCTCCGCGCAAACTATCGGACGATAGGGATAAGCCCTTCAAAAATAGATATTTTGCCCACAGGGGTCTTCATAGCCGGGACGGTTCCGTTCCGGAGAATTCTATTGCTTCTTTTTCCGCTGCGGTTAATGCGGGATACGGCATAGAACTAGACATCCAGCTCTCCAAGGACAATGAGGTAGTGGTCTTCCATGACGACGGCCTAAAGAGGGTATGCGGAAAAGAAGGTCTCGTGCTCGACTATGATCTCGCTGAGCTCAAGAAGATGCGCCTTCTTGATACCGATGAATGCATTCCTACATTCAAAGAGGTCCTTGACGTGGTAGATGGCAGGGTTCCTCTTATCGTTGAGTTCAAAGGCGGAAAGCGCAATAAGATTCTCTGCGAAAAGGCAATGTCCTACCTAAGAGAATATGATAAGGCTCACGGAGGAACCGGAAAAGGAAGCTCGCTATTTTGCGTTGAGAGCTTTGATGCAAGAATTGTATTTTGGTTTAGAAGAAATGCGCCGGATCTCTATAGAGGGCAGCTCGCAAATGCCATGGAAGAATACGATGATAATTTACCATGGATCCTGAGATTCACGTCGGCACACTGCCTGTTTAACTTTGGGGCAAGACCTCATTTTATCGCCTATGGTCTCGTGGGCAAGAAACCATGGACGGTTAGACTTGCAGAGTATCTCGGTGCAAAGAAAGTTTGCTGGACGAGCCATAATCCGGAAGACAAAGAAGGAAACGATACAGTTATATTTGAATTCTATAATCCGCCAACCACTTGGGAATAAAACTACGAGGCAGCATAAGGAGGAAGTATGAATTTTTTAAATGAGTACAGAGAAAAACTCAGAACACCGGAAGAAGCAGTCAAAGCAATAAAAAGCGGTGACTGGGTTGACTACACTACAAATGTCAGCTTTCCATATCTTCTCGATGCTGCACTTGCAAAAAGACGCGATGAACTAACGGATGTAAAGATTCGCGGAAATCTCATCTTTGGACCAATTCAGACAGTAGAGTGTGACCCGGAGAGGGAGCATTTTATCTATAATAGTTGGCATTGCTCATCTTATGAGCGCGCGCTCGGAGATAAGGGGCTTTGCAATTATATTCCTATGGTATTCCGCGATTGCACGGAGTACTATCGTGTTTTTCTAACAGTAAATGTTGCCATGATGGCGGTTCCGCCCATGGACGAACATGGTTATTTCAATCTTTCCTGCGCAACAGGAATCGCAAAGGGAATTCTAGACAAAGCAGATATAGTTATTCTTGAGATCAACGACAAACTTCCGCATATTTATGGTGCCTTTGATGAGTCAATCCATATATCGGAGGTTGATTATATTGTAGAAGGCGAGCACCCGGATCTTCCGCAGTTCCCGATAGGCGAGGCGACTGAAGAGGATAAGGCGATTGCCGGATTCATCCTTCCGCATATTCAGGACGGCTCTGCGCTTCAGCTCGGAATCGGAACCATGCCAAATGTAATCGGAAAAGAGATTGCAGAATCCGACATTCAGGATCTTTCAATGCACACCGAGCTTTGTTCCGATGCGTATTATGAGCTCTATAAAGCAGGAAAAATCACAAACAAGAGAAAAAGATTATTCCCGGGAAAAGGCCTAACCGGAATAGTGTTCGGATCAAACGACCTCTACGAGTGGGTGGATAGAAATCCTGCGGTTATGATAGCGCCGCTTTCGTATGTAAATGCACCTGAGCATATCGCCCAGTTTGACAATATGGTATCCATAAATAACTGTATATCCGTAGATCTCTACGGACAGATAAATGCCGAGAGCGTCGGTTTCCGCCAGATTAGCGGAACCGGAGGCCAGCTAGACTATCTAACTGGCGCATCAATGGCTCGTGGCGGCAAAGCCTTTATCTGCCTGGATTCCTCATTTGTGGATAAAAAGGGCGAGCGCCACTCCAATATTAGGCCGCATTTCTGCGGGGATATCGTAACTGACCCAAGGAGCCAGGCCTACTATATAGTAACCGAGTATGGTGCAGTAAACCTCACCGGCCGGAGCACCTGGGAGCGTGCAGAAATGCTCATTTCTGTCGCACACCCAAATTTCCGCGACGAACTCGTCGTAGCAGCCGAAAAGCAAGGCATCTGGCGTCGTTCCAATAAGTAAAAAGAGATAGAGGCAAGCCGATGTGCGACACATAAGGGATTGCCTCTTTTAGCTCATTTTTTTCACACAACGTCTGATAAATTTGGTATAATGTGAACAAGTTGAATACTCTGCCAATATAGGTTCGGATACATGGCCCGAACGTTTCTACCGATGAAGCCCGTTTGCAGGTGCGAACAAATTCACGACTATTGGCTCAAATATTGTTTTTTGTATTTGAGGTTGGCGGACTAAAATGTCTGCCGTTTTTTCTTTTTGACGAAGAGGGAACATTTATGAAAGAGATGCAAGAAAAAATCTTGTCTGAAGGCAAGGTTATCTCGGGAGGAATACTAAAAGTAGGAAGCTTCCTTAACCAGCAGATAGACACAGACTTCCTGAAGAGAATGGGTCAGGAGATCGCAAGGCTATATGCAGATGAAAAAGTAGATAAGATTCTCACAATAGAAGCCAGTGGAATATCAATTGCTGTTGCAGCAGGAATGGAACTAGGGGTTCCTGTTGTGTTTGCAAAGAAGCATCTAACGAGCAATGTCGATGGAGCGTTTTACTCTGCAAACGTTCACTCATACACGAGGGACGAAGATTATAGCGTTGTAGTGAGCATAGATTTTCTGTCGCCGGGAGAAAGAGTTCTACTTGTTGACGATTTCCTCGCAAACGGACAGGCGCTTAACGGACTCCTATCGCTCGTTAAACAAGCAGGCGCAGAAGCAGTTGGCGTAGCAGTTGCGATAGAAAAATGCTTCCAGGGCGGAGGAGACGAAATAAGAGAACGCGGAATCCGAGTAGAAGCCCTCGCCGCAATCGAAACAATGTCTTCTGACGGAATCGTCTTTAGAAATAATTAAATGGTTTATTAGGGAATGTGAAGTATAGACACATCCCCTAAAGATATAGAAGTTTTAATAAGTGTTAATTAAAAGAAAGCATTTAACGAGGAGGAAGAAAATGAAAAAGAAGGTTTTGGCACTAATCTTGATTGTAGTTCTTGCTGCCATTCCGTTTTTGACCGCTTGCGGTGGAAAGGACACCGGAAACAATGGCGGAGAGAGCAGCAATAACAACGCCGGAAGCGAGAGCAGCGAGAGCGCTGAAGGTGGCGACGCGCTGACAACCGACACCATCAAGATTGGCTTTATCATGCTTCATGACGAGAACTCAACATACGACCTTAACTTTATCAACGCAGCTCATGAAGTTTGTGAGAAGCTTGGAATCAGCAAAGAAAACTACAAGATTAAGACAAATATTCCTGAAGGACAGGAATGCTATGATGCAGCCGCAGAGCTTGCAGACGAAGGATGCAATATTATCTTTGCTGACTCCTTTGGTCACGAGGATTATATGATTCAGGCTGCAAAGGAATTCCCTGATGTACATTTCTGCCACGCAACAGGAACAAGAGCTCATACAGAAGGTCTTGCAAACTATCACAATGCATTTGCTTCTATCTATGAAGGAAGATACCTCGCAGGCGTTGCTGCAGGTCTCAAACTCAATGAAATGATTGAAGCAGGTGAGTTCACAGCAGAAGAAGCAAAGATGGGTTATATCGGAGCATATACATATGCAGAAGTAGTTTCCGGTTATACTTCATTCTTCCTCGGCGCTCGTTCTGTATGCCCAACAGTTACAATGGACGTAACATTCACAGGTTCATGGTATGACGAAACAGCAGAAAAAGAAGGCGCAACAAAGCTTATAAACGGCGGATGCAAACTCATAAGCCAGCACGCTGACTCCATGGGAGCACCAACAGCTTGCGAAAACGCAGGAGTTCCAAACGTATCCTATAACGGGAGCACACAGAGCGCTTGCCCGAACACATTCATCGTAAGCTCCAGAATCAACTGGGTTCCTTATTATGAACATGTTATCGATTCCGTACTCAAGGGAAGCACAATCGATCCTGACTGGACAGGAACACTTGAAACAAAATCAGTTCAGCTCACACCGATAAACGAAGCTGTAGCTGCTGCCGGAACAGAAGCAAAGCTTGCAGAAGTACAGGCAGGTCTTGAGAATGGTTCTATCGAAGTATTCAATACAGATACATTCACAGTTGAAGGAAAGAAGCTTGATTCTTATCTTGCAGACGTAGATACAGATGCCAACTACGAAGGAGATACAGAAGTAGTCCTTGATGGATACTTCCACGAATCCGAATTCAGATCCGCTCCTTACTTTGATCTTCAGATTGATGGTATTACACTTCTTGATACAGCATTCTAATCCAGAAGAAATATTAAAGGTTTAATCGGAGAAGAGTTTTGGAAAACAATAAGCCCGTTGTTAGTTTACGAAATATAAGCAAAAGATTCGGCACCATTCAGGCCAATCAAAATGTTTCCCTTGATATATTTAGGGGAGAGATACTTGCGTTGCTCGGAGAAAACGGCAGCGGCAAAACAACACTTATGAACATGCTGTCCGGGATTTATTTCCCGGACAGCGGTGAGATATTGATTGACGGAAAAGAAGTGTCAATCAAGTCGCCTAGAGATGCCTTTGACTACGGCATCGGTATGATTCACCAGCACTTCAAGCTGGTTGATGTTTTTACTGCGGCAGAGAATATAGTTCTTGGACTTGATGAAAAGAAATTGGATATCGCCGCAGCATCAAAGAAGATAAAAGAAATCTGTGACGCATACGGATTTGACGTGAACCCTGCCCAAAAGGTTTACGACATGTCGGTCTCCCAAAAGCAGACGGTGGAGATTGTTAAGCTTCTGTATCGCGGAGCAGATATTTTAATTTTGGACGAACCCACGGCAGTTCTTACGCCGCAAGAAACGGATAAGCTGTTTGCCGTGTTAAAAAATATGAAGAACGACGGAAAGGCGATTATCATCATCACGCATAAGATGCATGAGGTAGAGGACCTTTCCGACAGAGTTGCGGTTCTCAGAAAAGGCGAGTATGTCGGCAGCATGATGACCAAGGATACCAATGCTCAGAAGATGACCAATATGATGGTCGGAAGATCTGTATTCTTGGATATAGAAAGACCTGAGCCCGAGAATCCGCGCCCAAGAATAAAAGTAGAAAACCTTTCCGTAAAATCCATGGACGGAATACTTAAGTTGGACGATGTTTCGTTCACTGCAAACTCCGGAGAAATCCTCGGAATTGCAGGCATTTCAGGTTGCGGTCAAAAGGAACTTCTTGAAGCAATAGCAGGTCTTCAGAAGGTAGAGAGCGGAAGCGTAAAATATATTTACGATGACGGAAAAGAAGAAGAGTTAATCGGAAAGGATCCGATGAAGATTTCTGATATGGGCGTTGCTCTTTCCTTTGTTCCCGAGGACAGACTTGGAATGGGACTTGTTGCGAGCATGGACCTTGCCGACAATATGATGCTCAGATCATTTAGAAGCGGCAAATCTGTTTTCACCGATAGAAAAACTCCAAGAGCGCTCGCAGAAAAAGTTATAGAAGAGCTTAACGTAAGCACGCCGGGCGTCTCTGCGCCGATAAGAAAACTGAGCGGAGGAAACGTTCAGAAGATTTTGGTCGGAAGAGAAATTAGTTCTGCACCGACGGTTCTTCTATCCGCATACGCAGTACGTGGACTTGATATCAATGCGTCATATACGATTTATGATTTGATAAATAAACAAAAGAAACGCGGCGTCGCAGTTATCTATGTTGGAGAAGACCTTGACGTTCTTCTTGAACTCTGCGACAGAATCATGGTTCTCTGCGGAGGAACGGTCAGCGGAATCGTTGACGGAAAGTCCGCAAGCAAATACGAAGTCGGTCTCATGATGACAAGAACGGGAGGTGGAGCGAATGAATAAAGATCGCGAACCTCTTCTAAGAATATCCAAGCGTACCGACGTTGGTTTTGTAAAGGCCTGGGGGATAAGACTTCTTGCAATCTTGGTTGCGCTTATCGTTTGCGGAATCATAACAGCTGCGCTAACCGGCCTCAATCCGCTATCGGTTTATGGAACCATGATTACAGGTGCGTTTGGAACGCCGAGAAAGCTTTGGATTTTTGGTCAGGAAATAGCGATGCTGCTTGGTGTTTCGCTTGCTCTTACGCCGGCATTCAAAATGAAGTTCTGGAACCTCGGAGGTGAAGGCCAGATTCTCATCGGTGGACTCGCAGCAGCGGCACTCATGATTCTCCTCGGAGACAAGGTTCCAAACGCGGTGCTTATTTTGCTTATGATTGTCCTCGCGATTGCGGCAGGCGCCATCTGGGCACTAATCCCCGCGATATTCAAAGCAAAATGGAATACCAATGAAACGCTATTTACTTTGATGATGAACTATGTTGCGACGCAGCTCGTTGCATATTATGTCATCGTTTGGGAAGTTCCAAAGGGCTCCGGAAAAATTGGAATCATCAACCAAAGCACGGAAGCGGGATGGCTTCCACAGATTGGACCATATAAATATCTTTTGAACATTTTGGTGATCGCAGTCCTGACCATAGCCATGTATGTATATTTAAAATACAGCAAGCACGGCTATGAGCTTACGGTAGTAGGCGAGAGCCAGAACACTGCAAGATACGTCGGCATAAAGGTTGAAAAGGTAATACTTAGAACGCTTATTGTATCGGGTGCAATCTGCGGACTTGTTGGACTACTTCTTGTTGGAGGAACCGATCACACGATTACTACCACCGTTGCGGGAGGACGCGGATTCACCGCAGTAATGGTTGCGTGGCTCGCAAAGTTTAACCCGCTCGGAATGATACTTAGCTCATCGCTACTTGTATTCCTTGGACGCGGTGCAGGTGAAATCTCAACCATCTACGGACTCAACCATTCGTTCGGCGATATACTTACGGGAATTATTTTGTTCTTCATAATCGGAAGCGAGTTCTTTATAAACTATAGACTGCATGTGAGAAAGTCTTCTTCCAAGGCGACGTCCGGCGATGTAGCCTCGGACAAAGAAAAGACTTCCGGCAATGCGGTAGATAAAAAGGCAGAAGGAAAGGAGGAGAAGGATGTTTAATTTTCTAGTATCATTCATACCAAGAGCAGTGATGCAGAGTATTCCTCTTCTCTTTGGATGCACGGGCGAGACCATTACGCAGAAAGCCGGAAACCTAAACCTCGGTCTTCCGGGCGTAATGTATGTCGGCGGAATAAGCGGTGTAATAGGTGCGTTCCTATACGAGAGAGCATGCGCCGGTGGAAGCATGAATCCATTCCTTGCAATAGCGATACCGCTCGTCTGCTGCCTGCTTGGGTCTCTTCTCATGGGACTTCTCTATTGTTTCCTTACGGTTACGCTTAGAGCAAACCAGAACGTAACAGGTCTTGCGATGACGACCTTTGGTGTGGGCTTTGGTAACTTCTTTGGAGGATCGCTTATCAAGATCACAAAGGCTGACGTTCCATCGATTGCGCTCTCGCAGACGAGTAGATTCTTTAGCAAGTCATTACCATTTGCAAACAATCTCGGATGGTTCGGAAAGGTATTCCTCTCTTATGGATTCCTTGCATATGTTGCGATAATAATCGCCTTTGCCGCTGCGTTTTTCCTAAATAGAACGAGAACCGGTCTTCAGCTCCGCGCTGTAGGTGAGAATCCCGCAACGGCTGATGCCGCAGGAATTAACATAAGCAAGTACAAGTATTTTGCAACATGTATCGGCTGTATGATCGCAGGTCTCGGCGGGCTCTATTATGTAATGGATTATGCCTCCGGCGTTTGGTCAAACGACGCGTTCGGCGACAGAGGATGGCTTGCGATAGCCCTTGTAATCTTTACGATCTGGAAGCCAAATATCGCAGTATTCTCGTCGATCCTATTTGGCGGACTGTTCATCCTTTATCTCTTTATGCCGACAGGAACCAATCTTGCGGTAAAAGAGCTCTACAAGATGCTTCCGTATGTTGTAACTATAATCGTGCTGATTATAACCAGCATGAGGAACAAAAGAGAGAACCAGCCACCGGAAAGCCTTGGACTCCCATATTTCAGAGAAGATAGGTAATAATCATAAGAGACGCCAAAAACGTTTAAATTTCAAGCCTCGGGAAAGCGCCCTGAGGCTTTTTTGTGCCCGTTTTAAAGGCGCTCCTAGGGCGGTACATGTTAAAACAAATGTTAAATTGTTAAACTTGTATCTATCTTAAGCTTGCGATATAATTATAAAGTAGCGAACTATGTGGGTCGCAACTTTTACATGTAATTATCGAAAGGAGTTAACCATGCCAGGAGGAATCATTTTTCTCATTACGCTAATTATTATTATCGCAATCGTTGTGGCAATTTTGGCTATGTGCCTTCGTATCGTGCCGCAGGAGCAGGCATATATCATTGAATTCTTAGGAAAGTATAAAACCACTTGGGGTGCAGGTCTTCACCTCAAACTCCCAATCGTTGAGAGAGTAGTTAGAAAAATATCCTTAAAGGAGCAGGTGTTGGATTTTCCGCCTCAGCCGGTAATCACCAAGGATAACGTTTCGGTAAGCATAGACTCTGTAGTATTTGCCAAGGTGTTTGATCCAAGGCTCTATACATACGGCGTAGAAAATCCAATCGCAGGTCTTCAGAACCTTTCCGCTACTACACTTAGAAATATCATCGGTAGCATGGAGCTCGACCAGACACTCACATCGCGTGACAAGATCAACAGTCAGCTCGAGGTAATCCTTGACCAGGCAACAGACGCTTGGGGAATCAAGGTTACTCGTGTAGAGCTTAAGAACATCACACCGCCACGCGAAATAGAAGAAGTAATGACAAAGCAGATGAGAGCGGAGCGTGAACGTCGTCAGACAGTGCTCGAGGCTCAGGCTCACCAGGAAGCTGTAGTATCCAGAGCAAAGGGTGACAAGGAAGCCAAGGTTCTCGCAGCAGAAGCCGAGAAGGAAGCAAAGATTGCAATTGCAGAAGGTCAGGCAAGATCAATCGAACTCGTTGCTCAGGCAGAAGCAGAAGGTCTCAAGAGAATTAGAGAAGCAAACATCAACGAAGAAGTTCTTAAATATAAGGGTCTCGATGCACTTAAGTCTGTTGCAAACGGACGCGCAACAAAGATCTATATGCCATCCGATATCACAGAACTCGTATCTAGGGTTGGCGTAATCGGAGAAACACTCGGCATCGGAGAACATACACCGATCGACTATTCGGAACCCGAGAGAAAGCCTTTAGAAGATGATCCCTGCATAACAGAGGAAACATCAAAAGGCGGAAAGCACGCCGCAAAGACAACCGCGGAGATCAAACGTAGTGTAGAAGATAACTAGTACTTTTAGCGATAAGGCCAAGGCGGCCAAAAGCCAATTAGTTGGCGCCCAAATAAACTAATTGGGGGGGGTATTACAGATACCGCCTCGCGAAAGGAAAAAGGATGAAACTAGAACAAGCAAGAGTAGATTTCTCACTCTTACAGAAAAAAATAAGTGCGTATAAACATGCTACGGCACTGATATATCATGACGGTGAAACCGCAGCCCCGCCTGACACCTTGGATAATCGTACAAGAGCACTTCAGGTTCTTAACGATGAGCTTGTTAGGCTTTCCATTGGGCCGGAAACTATGGAGCTGCTTCATTATCTTGAAGAAAATCAGTATGACTTAACGGTTAACGAGCGTAGAGCCGTTGAATATATGCTCAAGGATTATAACAGGAGAAAAAGCATTCCTGTCGATGAGTATGTACGCTACGAGCAGCTTTTGATTGAAGCGCAGGATGCATGGCATAAGGCAAGAGAGAATAATGATTTTGAAGATATCAGACCATTCCTTGAGGATATCTTCAATACTTCAAGACATTTTGCTTTGCTCGATAGGCCAAACGAAGATCCTTATCTATATTGGCTAGCCAATTATGAAGAGGGTCTTAGTGTTGAGACATGCGACCAGATTTTTAAAATGATCAAAGAGGGCATTCCCGAATTGGTCAAGGAAATAACGGAGAAATCAAAGGTCGAAATCAAAAAGGTTGACGGAGATTTTCCTGTTTTCGCGCAGGAAGAACTCGCGCTTTATATACTTGAGCTCTTTGGCGTCAATATGAATAGAGTCGGCCTTGCATTTGCAGAGCATTCCTTCACAACCCAACTAGGTTCTCATTTTGATGAAAGAATCGGAATTAAATACACAAAGAGAGATTTCACATCCTCTATGTATTCCGTTATGCATTCTGCGGGCCATATCCTTTGCGACATGGGGCAGGCGGACAACCTTGCATATACTGCGCTTGACGGAACAGCGTCCATGGTTATTTTGGAAAGCCAGGGATATTTCTATGAGAATATAGTCGGAAAGAGCAGAGAGTTTATCGAGCATATTTATCCTGAACTACAGGAACTCTTCCCGAATTATATGAAGGATGTTACGGCGGAAGATTTCTACAAAGCTGTTAACAGAGTTGAGCCGGGACTTATAAGAGTTGATTCCGATGAGCTTACATTTATGCTGCATACAATGATTAGGTATGAACTTGAGAAGGCTATGCTTAGACAGGATCTTCCGGTCAAAGATCTTCCGGACGCATGGAGAGATATGTATAAAAAATATCTCGGTCTTGATGTAACAAATCATGTAGAAGGAATTCTTCAGGATATCCACTGGCCGTTCGGCGCAATTGGGTACTTCCCGACCTATGTAATAGGAAATTCCTTTGGTTTCAGTATCGCAAACAAGATGCGTGAGACCATAGATATAGAAGCCTGTGTATCAGAGGGCGACTTCTCAAAAATCAATGAGTGGAGCCACGAGAGAATCTGGAAGCACGGCGGTGTTTATACGTCCAGTGAAATCATGAAGAAGTTTGTCGGTGCTTCACCGGACAATACCGCGCATATTGAATATCTGAAGAATAAGTATAAGGAAATCTACAAACTGTAGAAGTCTGAACTGTAAAAGCGACTAGAGAGGAAGACATGGATCTTAAAACAGCAAAAGAAACCTTATTAAAGATGCAGGACAAGGCCAGTGCTTACGAGCATGCTTTGGGCCTGCTTTCTTTTGATGGTCAGACAACAGCACCATCAAAGACGGCATCAAACAGAGCACATGCCGTAGAAATCTTAAGCGGAGAAATCTATAAGCTCACCACAGGAGAGGAGACCGTTCAGGTAATCGAATTCCTAAACGAGCATAGAGAAGAGCTCTCGGAAAATGAGCTTCGTATGGTAGATATCCTCCGTAAATCCCTTAAGTATATGCAGAGCATTCCGATGGAGGAGTATCTTGCATACGAGCGTCTTACGATAGAGGCCGGAGAGGCTTGGCGAGAGGCCAAGGCAAATAATGATTTTAATCACTTTGCTCCATTTCTCGAAAAGATTTATGAGACGGTAAAGAAGTTTGCGGCGTATGTCAGCCCTGAGATGGACCCTTATGATTTTTGGCTTAATGAATTTGAAGAGGGACTTACTCAGGAATTCTGCGAGGAATTCTTCGGCCAGGTAAAATCGCGCATCGTTCCTTTGGTAAAGAGCGTCACCGAAAAGAAGCAGGTTGACGATAGCTGCCTAAAGGGAGAGTTTGATGAAATCAAGCAAGAAAAATTCGCGCGCTATCTCATGGATGTAATTGGACTTGATAGTGAGCACGTTGGTCTTGCAACAACAGAGCATCCATTTACGACAAGCTTGGGATCGCATCTTGATGAACGTATCACAACGCATTATTATCCGGAGAATGTTTCTTATTCTATGTATAGCGTTGTGCACGAAGGTGGACACGCGCTATATGACACAGGCTCGGACGACTCGCTTGCATATTCTGTTTTGGATGGCGGCGTATCAATGTCCATCCACGAGAGCCAAAGCAGATTCTACGAAAATATACTTGGAAGAAGCAAACCTTTTATAGAACTCATCTTCCCAAAGATGAAAGAAATCTTCCCTGAAGAGCTAAAGGATGTTACGGCAGATGAAATATATAAGGCTGTTAACAAAGTAGAACCGTCATTCATAAGAACAGAGGCTGACGAGGTTACTTATTCGCTTCACGTTCTCGTAAGATATGAGCTTGAGAAGAAACTCTTTAGAAATGAGATAGAGGTGAGAGATCTTCCTGAAGAGTGGAAGAAGCTTTATAAGGAATATCTCGGTGTTGATGTTCCCGACGACACGCGCGGCGTTCTTCAGGACGTTCACTGGTCGGACGGATTGATCGGCTACTTCCCGTCGTATGCAATCGGTTCTGCTTATGGCGCGCAGTTCCTAAAAAAGATGAAGGAAGATATCGATGTAGATGCATGCGTCGCAAAGGGCGACTTTGCATCAATCAATAAGTGGAATAGAGAGCATATCTGGAAATACGGAAGCAGCAAGACTCCAAGGGAGATATTAAATATTGCCCTGGGAGGAGAGCCATTTAGCCTAGATTACTATGTGGATTATCTCCAGAAGAAGATAGAATCGGTTTACGAATAAAGCCGTGAGAGAAGTAGCCCGCCGCGAGAAATCGCGGCGGTTTTTATATGGGATTTTGTATTAAATAACAAGTATTTTTGGGGATATTTGTGTCAAAATACGCATTGCCAAAACAATAGGATTTTGCCTAAATCTATCAGTTTACCTACATATATATGCGTGATAAAATTATATCAAAAGGGGGCAAGAAAGAGAGGTATTCATGAACTCTGGAATTCACAATTATTCCGAGATAGGAAAGCTTAATAAAGTTCTCCTTCACCGAATCGGACCTGAGGTAGAAAACCTGGTTCCGGGAAACTTTGAAAGATTTCTTTTTGACGACATCCCTTATCTAGAAATTGCTCAGCAGGAGCACGATGCCTTTGCAAAAATTCTAAAAGATAACGGTGTAGAGGTCGTTTATTACATCGACGAAACCGTCAAGGCACTCGCAAATCCACAGATCAAAGAACAATTTATCAAAGAGCTGATTAACGAGAGCAACGTCTTTTCACAGGATGGAAGAGATGCTATCTTTGCTTATCTTAACGGCATGGATGTAAAGGAGATGATCGGCAAAATAATTTCGGGCGTAACAAAGGAAGAGGTTCCTGAATTTAGATCCGAGTCGTTTGCAGAATTCATTTCGATTTCGTATCCGTTCTATATGGATCCGATGCCAAATCTTTATTTCACAAGAGATCCCGGCGCGTGCATCGGAGACGGAATCAATATTCACCACATGCATACGGAAGCAAGAAGAAGAGAATCGATTCTTCTCAAGTATATATATAAATACAATCGCGACTTTGCGGACGAGAGCGATCAACTTTGGTATGACTACGATATGGAATACTCCATAGAGGGTGGAGACGTACTCGTCTTAAACAAAGAGACAGTTGCAATTGGTCTCAGTGAAAGAACAACAGCTTCCGCAATTGAAAGATTTGCAAACAATCTTTTGAACGGCGGACAGTTTAAAAAAGTAATCGTTCTTGAGATACCAAAGAAGAGAGCCTTCATGCATCTCGATACGGTATTCACCATGGTAGATTACGACAAGTTCACAATTCATCCGGAGATTGAAGATCCGCTAAGAGTATTTGAGATGACACCGAACGGAAAGGGAGAAGTAAAGTTCAGCTCCATGGCCGACACGCTTCCGAACATTCTCAAGAACATCCTCGGACTTCCTGCGGTTCAGCTTCTGAGATGTGGCGGTGACGACCCGATGGCTGCACAGAGAGAGCAGTGGAACGACGGATCCAACACACTCGCAATCGCACCCGGAAAGGTTATCACCTACGAGAGAAACCACGTTACAAACGATCTCTTGGACAAAGCCGGAATCACCGTTCTAACGATGCCGAGCTCCGAGCTCTCAAGAGGAAGAGGCGGCCCACGTTGCATGTCCTGCCCTGTAAACAGAGAGGACCTATAAACGATTTGAACGACCGGGCCCATGACGGGTCAAGTCGGCAAATATATTTCATTCATTAAAATTGCTCGCGGTGAGCGGGCTTAGAAAGCGTTGTTGCGAAAGGAGAAAATAGCAATGGCAGTTAATCTTAAAGGAAGACATTTTCTAACTTTGATGGACTTCACACCAACCGAAATCAGATACCTCTTGGATCTTGCTCACGACCTTAAGGCAAAGAAGAGAGCCGGCATCCATAACGACCTTCTCAAGGGAAAGAATATTGTTCTTCTCTTTGAAAAGAACTCCACAAGAACACGTTGCGCATTTGAAGTTGCTGCAATGGACGAAGGCGGCGGAGTTACATTCCTTGATTCCGGTTCATCCCAGATGGGAAAGAAAGAAACTATCGCAGATACAGCAAAGGTTCTCGGAAGATTCTATGACGGAATCGAATACAGAGGATTTAAGCAGAGCGTAGTAGAAGAGCTCGCAGCAAACGCTGGCGTTCCTGTATGGAATGGTCTCACAGACGTTGACCACCCAACACAGATCCTTGCTGACCTTATGACTATCGAAGAGCATGTTGCAAAGCCGCTCAACAAGGTAAAGGTTGTATTCTCCGGAGACATCAGAAACAATATGAGCTATGCTTGGATGTATGGCTGCGCAAAGATGGGAATGCACTATGTTGCTTATGGACCAAAGGCTCTTGAAAAGGAACTCGACAAAGAAGCTCTCAAGAGAGTAAAGGAAGTTGCAAAGGAAACAGGAGCAACAATCGAAGTTAGCTCCGATCCAAAGAGCCTCAAGGGTGCAGACGTAATCTACGCTGACGTATGGGCGTCCATGGGAGAAGAAAAAGAAATTCCAAACAGAGTTAAGCTCCTTACACCGTTCAAGGTTACCAAGGAACTCATGAAGAAGACAGGAAATCCTGATTGCATCTTCATGCACTGCCTACCGTCATTCCATGACTTTGACACAACAATGGCAGCTGAGCAGAAGAAACTAAAATACGATATCAGAGAAGTTACTGACGAAGTATTCATGTCACAGGCTTCCAAGGTATTTGATGAAGCAGAGAACAGAATGCATACAATCAAAGCCGTTATCGTAGCAACAATCGGCTAAAATGAAAAAACCGTTCCTTCACCGTCGTCATCTGATTATATGTTACAAAGGGTTTCCACAGCGCCGGTACTTAGTGATTCGCGAGCTGAAAGCGACGCGAGAGCTTAGTACCGCTGCGCGAGGACAGAGCGCGAGCGGCCCGTGTAACATATGATTAGTGACGAGTAAGGTAGAAGGAACGGTTTTGTTCTTTAATCGTTTGGATGAAAGGATTTTGACAAAATGGCAGAAGACAGAAAGATCATGGTAGTTGACGGAAACGAGGCGGCAGCGTATGTCGCTTATGCATTCTCTGAGGTAGCTGCAATTTATCCGATAACACCATCATCACCGATGGCCGAAAAGACAGATGAATGGTCGGCCAAGGGCAGAAAGAATCTCTTTAATCAGCAGGTTACGCTTGTAGAAATGCAGTCCGAGGCAGGAGCTATCGGTGCTGTACACGGAGCGCTAGAGTCGGGCTCTCTTGCGACAAGTTTTACTTCTTCACAGGGACTCATGCTCATGATTCCGGTTCTTCATAGAATCAGCGGAACCAAGCAGCCGGCAGTTCTCCATGTTGCATCTAGAACCGTAGGAACTCACGCCATGTCCATATTTGGCGACCACAGCGATGTCATGAACTGCAGGCAGACAGGATTTGCAATGCTCTCAACAGGAAGCGTCCAGGAAGTAATGGACCTTGCGGGAGTTGCTCATCTTGCGGCAGTCAAGGCAAGAATTCCGTTCATGCATTTCTTTGACGGATTCAGAACATCGCACGAGGTTCAAAAGGTCAAGGCTATTCCTTACGAAGAGTTCGGAAAGATGCTCGACTGGGATGCCGTTAAAAAGTTCAGAGAGGAAGCTCTCAATCCTTATCATCCGACACTTAGAAACACAGTTCAAAATCCTGATGTCTATTTCCAATTTAGAGAAGCAAACAATAGATTCTATGACGAGCTCCCGGCTGTTGTAGAAGAATATATGCAAAAGATAAACGAGATAACCGGAGAGGATTATCACGTATTTAATTATTACGGTGCGCCTGATGCGGAGCGCGTAGTTGTTGCTATGGGATCTGTCAGCGGAGCGATAAGAGAAACCGTTGAATTCTTGAATGCTCATGGCGAAAAGGTTGGATACCTTCAGGTTCATCTCTTCAATCCTTTCTCAAAGGAGATGTTCAGGGAAGCACTTCCTGATACAGTAAAGAAGATTGCGGTTCTCGATCGCTGTAAAGAAATGGGTGCATCGGGAGACCCGCTTTATCTTGCGGTCTGCGCCGCTTACGCAAACAGAAAAGATGCTCCGTATATAGTCGGCGGTCGCTACGGCCTTTCATCAAAGGACACAACGCCTGCCCAAATCAAAGCAGTTCTGGATCATATCAAGCAGGATGAGCCGCTTAACGGATTTACCGTCGGCATAGAAGATGATGTTACGCATCTCTCCCTTGAGGTAGGACCTGCGCTTGACATTCCATATAAGAAGATGGTCAACTGCAAGTTCTGGGGACTCGGAAGCGACGGCACGGTAGGCGCAAACAAGAACTCGATAAAAATCATCGGCGAAAACACACCGATGTTCACACAGGCATATTTTGAATACGACACAAAGAAGTCCTTCGGTATAACAAGAAGCCATCTGAGGTTCGGTGATGAACCGATACTCGGATCATATCTTGTAACCGCTGCGGACTTTGTTGCATGTCATCATCCGTCCTTCATCAACAAATACGATATCGTATCTGAATTGAAAGAGGGCGGAACGCTTCTTCTCAACTGTCCTTATACAGAAGAGGAGCTTGGCGAGAAACTATCTAGCGAGGTTAAGCGTACGCTCGCTGAGAAGAAGGCAAATCTATATATCATAAATGCAAATAAGATTGCAACAGACCTAGGTCTTGGGGACAAGGTCAGCATGGTTCTTCAGTCTGCGTTCTTTGCGCTTGCGGATATCATTCCGATGGAGGATGCGCTCGGGCTTATGAAGGCTGCTGCAGAAAAATCCTTCGGAAAGAAGGGCGACAAGGTTGTAGAAATGAACCTTGCGGCTATTGACGAAGGTGCAAAGCATGCCGTCAAGGTAGAGATACCGGAATCATGGCTCAGCGCGGAAGGCTGCGATTGCGATTGCGGATCAGACTGCGACAGCGCTTCCGATTGCGATAGCTCATGCAATTGCGATGCTTCATGCAAGGATGAACCTGACTTCATCAAAAATATTCTTAGACCGATCAATGCACTTAAGGGAGATGATCTTCCGGTTTCAACATTTATCGGTTATGAAGACGGAACAGTACCACTAGGGACAACAGCTTATGAAAAACGCGGAATCGCTACAAGGCTTCCAAAGTGGAATGCAGAGGCTTGCGCACAGTGTAACCGCTGCTCCTTTGTTTGTCCGCATGCAGTAATAAGACCTTATCTTCTTAATAAGGAAGAAGTTAAGAATGCACCTGAGGGCTTTGTCACAGTTCCTGCAAAAGGAATCAAGGGAGAAGAACTTTACTTCTCGATTCAGATAAGCGATATGGACTGCACAGGCTGCGGAAGCTGCGTTGCGTCCTGCCCGCTTAAGGACAAGGCACTCACCATGGAGCACGTCGATAGAGAACTCACACTCACACCTGAGTGGGAATACGCGCTTACAATCAGTGACAAGAATGCATTTGATATTGAAACCCTAAAGGGAAGCCAGTTCCGCCAGCCGCTCTGCGAATTCTCGGGAGCATGCGCGGGCTGCGGCGAAACACCTTATGCAAAACTCCTAACCCAGCTCTACGGCGATAGAATGTATTGGGCCAACGCAACAGGCTGCTCACAGGCTTGGGGATCACCGATGCCTTCGATTCCATACACGGTAAACAAAGAAGGTCACGGCCCTGCATGGAGTAATTCGCTCTTTGAGAACAACGCAGAGTTCGCTCTCGGAATGTGCCTCTCCGTTAAGCAGCAGAGAAGCAAGGTCCGTGCACTTGTAGAAGAACTCGCAGAACTCGAGCCAAGCATCAAGACTGCTGTCGATGAATGGCTCTCCGTATATAACGATGTCAAGGAATCGCTTCCGGTATCAAAGAAACTCGCTTCAGTTATTTCTGAAATGAGCGCAAGTGGAAAAGTAGAGGAATTAAAGAATGCAATCCTTGCGCATCCTGAATATCTGAGCAAGCAGTCCATCTGGATGTTCGGCGGAGACGGCTGGGCTTACGATATAGGCTTTGGCGGACTAGACCACGTAATCGCGATGGGAGAGGACATCAACATTCTCGTAATTGATACAGAGGTTTATTCCAACACGGGCGGACAGAGCAGCAAAGCAACTCCGCTCGGCGCCGTGGCACAGTTCCAGTCATCCGGCAAGAAGAGCGGTAAAAAAGATCTCGGTCGCATGATGATGGCTTATGACAACTGCTATGTTGCACAGGTTGCAATGGGTGCGGATCCAAACCAGCTCATGAAGGCAATCACAGAGGCGGAAGCTTATCCGGGACCTTCAATCATAATCGCCTACGCTCCATGCATCAACCACGGCATCAAAGCCGGCATGGACGAGGTTCAGGCAGAAATGAAGCGCGCAGTTGAATCAGGCTATTGGCCGCTCTATAGATATAATCCCGCAAAGGCTGACCACAGGTTCACGCTGGATTCCAAGGAGCCGACCATGGCATATAAGGACTTCCTCGCAGGAGAAGACCGCTATGCATCGCTTTACAAGAGCTTCCCGGAGAATGCGGCTGAACTCTTTGATAAAGCCGAGGCTGACGCAAAACTTCGCTACGAAACTTATAAAAAACTAGAAGAAACAGAGTAAAGCCTTAAACTATATCTGTTATACTACCCTACGCAGTTTGACAATCACATCAAAACTCAAAGACCTTCGGGAGTTTGGATAAACTCGCCCTTACGGGCTCAGACAGTATCCACAACTCCAACGAAGGTCTTTTTTCGTGATTTTGAGTGATTGTAACAAACTGCTCCGAAGGATTGTATAACAGATATATTTTTAAGGCTTGACCCGTTATACTAGTGGTATAAAAATTTCTTGAGAGAATTTGTTTACAAACCGAAATCGATTTGATAGAATGGTAGCACGCTCCAAAAGGAGAGAGTGAAAATTGAATATGGACCCACTCCGCATATAACCTATTTGACAAATGGTGTGACGCAGGGCGGTGATACTCCGATACAAGATCTAAATCGAAGAGTACAATTGTGTAGGAAAATATATATGATAAATTGTACGTTGTTTATGTAAAGGAGGTAAATGCCTATGATTAATTTGCCAAACATTGATATGCAGAGAACAGGTCGCAACATTACCAGACTCAGAAAGGACGCAGGCCTCTCGGTCCGTGACCTTCAGGACATGTTCGGCTTCAGCACTCCGCAGGCCATTTACAAGTGGCAGCACGGTACTGCACTTCCGACAGTCGATAATCTGGTAGCGCTCTCCAGTATCTTGGGCGTAAAAGTTGAAGATATCCTCGCTGTCTATAGTGACGGCGAGGATGTTTTCTTTTTTCGCAAAAATTTACTTCTTGACTTTTTTTGTCCGCTTTTTAAACCACAAGTTAAATGACAGCAAGAATACGCAATGATAAAATTACACTCACGATAAAGAAAAAGATGATGAATAAAAAAGTGTTTGTTTAAAATTTTTATATTTTAAAAATTTTATATATTGAATGTGTTTATTTTTTTGTGTGTGTTTATTTTTTGAAAGTGTTTATATATAAGGAGTGTGTGAATGCAGGAAAGAAAAAGTGAAAAAGAAATTAGAAAGACCTTTGACAAAGTTATCGGCTATACAAGAGAAAAGAAGGAGCTCTTGCAGATAGCAGATACAATAGTGAACAGAGATGCCTATAATGCGCTGGGCGTAAGACCTCCGTGCGGGCTTCTTATGGATGGTATGCCTGGCGTAGGAAAGACATTGATGGCCAAATGCCTTATAGAAGCTGTTGGCCTTCCGGTGTTTATCTGTAGAAAAGATCAGCCAAACGGCAGATTTGTTGAAGTCATCAAATCTACATTTAAAGAGGCTGCGGAGCAGGCCCCATCAATCGTCTTTCTCGATGATATGGACAAATTCGCAAACGCAGATTACAACCACAGAGATGCGGAAGAATACGTAACCGTGCAGGCATGCATAGATGAATATAAAGAAAAGGACATCTTTGTTCTCGCAACGACCAACGATATAAATAAGCTTCCAGGTTCGCTCACAAGGGCGGGGCGCTTTGACCGCGTCATGCATATCGGTGCTCCGGTTGTAAGAGATGCAGTAAAGATTATCGAACATTATCTTTCTTCCAAGAAGGCGGTGTCGCAGGTTGACACAGAGCTTCTTGCGCGCATTATGAACGGAAGATCCTGCGCTTATCTTGAGACTGTGATAAACGAAGCGGGAATTCTTGCGGGGCGCGAAAGAGAATCGGAAATAAAGATGGAGCATATTATCCAGGCTTGCATCAAGACCGTATTCAGAAGCAATATAAATGAAGATTATGACGATGACGACTATGACTACGACTATGGCGGCGGGCAGAAGGATAAAGAAGACATATCCAATATGGATGAAGCTTCCTTCAGAAAAAAGCTTGTCTGTCACGAGATAGGACATACCGTCGTTTCAGAAATCCTGTATCCCGGAAGCACCACTATTGTAGCAATAGCGGATAGCGGAACCGGCAGTAGAGGCTTTGCATCATCATATTGCGAAAACGAACAGGATATAGATTGGATAAAGGGAAGATTAGTTTCGGGACTCGGTGGAATGGCCGCAACGGAGCAGCGCCTCGGAATCGAAGACATCGGAAACTCCGAGGACCTAAAGAAAGTGTTCCAAGGAGTAAGGGAACTCGTCGCAGGAAACTGTACCTATGGCTTTGACTACAAGAGCTTTGGCTATAGCACCTCCGAAACAAGAAAAACCAAGATAGAAGAAATGTGCGGAGGCGTCGTATCAAAGTATTATAGAAAGGCCAAAGAAATCATAGTTAAGAACAGAGAGTTCTTTGACAAACTGGAAGATGCGCTCTTTGAAAAAGGAGTGCTGGTATCCAAAGATATTGAAGCAATCAGAAAGACCTGCGAGATAGTGCCGGTGGTAGTTGATTAAGAAAAAGGGATTTGATCATTCAAATCCCTTTAAAAAGCTCAAAAATCAAAAAAGAAAAATCAAAAAGCGAAATGTGTGTAAACGCATAAATGTGTAAATGCATAAATGAAAGGAACTAAAGAATGAGATATTACAATTTTGAAATCTATGCCAACGCAGACGAAATCAGAGAGAACACAGATATCAGGTTAAATGATTACGCCTATGGTAATACGCTCGCGTCTGTCAACAATTATATCTATAACAAGAAGATTAATGATGTTGATTTCTTTATTTATAGAGATAACGGAGACATTCTCTCTGCTGTTATTTCTTATAATGAAAAGAAGATTTCCTTTGCGGATGCATATTCCAATATACTTGCGATGCTTAAGGATGTATTCCACATCAAAGGCATCAAGGCCATGCCAACTGAAATAACCATGCGTCAGTTCTTTGACAATCTGACAGAAGGTAGAAGACGAGAATTCACCAGCCGTAGCAAGGTTACGAGCACCTTTGGCGACTGGGTTTACGATATTTACAATTGGCGTATCGACGAAGCAAAGAATAAATTCTATTTCTCAGAGATTCTTGCAGACGAAGACTATACTTTGAGCGAAGGCATATATGATGAAGCGTTCGTAGAAGAACTTAAGAATATAGAGGATCACCATAACACCTCCAAAAGAGGGGGAAATATGGTCCACTATGTAATATCCACCAAAAGTGAAGAGGCCACGGCGGATATGACCAAAGCTCTTGCTTCCAAGCTTCTTAAATCAAAGAGAATCTCCGGAAAGAGAATCGGTTTAATAAGCAAATTGGACCCGGGCGTTTACAGAGCGTCCAACTCTTATCTGGAAGATATTATTGAATACAATTTCGGTGGAATCATCATATTTGATCTTACGCCGAGGTTTGGCTATTCAGCCGAGAATTACACTGGCACAGCAGAATATATTGAGCAGCTTTTTAAGAAGTACAGAAACGACTGCCTCTTTGTTTTTACGTACAATCAGGACAACCCGGGCTTTGCGTATTATCTACTTCCGAACCTAAAGAAATATGCGATTCCGATGATGCTAAAGGAAGGCGAGGGAGATAGAAAGGCTGCGGTAAGCTATCTTGAGTCTCTCATCAAGCATTCTGAGTATTCCGAGTATGCAAAGCAGGCAAGTGTGTTCCTAAAGAAATATCCGGGGGATGAATTTACTCAGACGGATGTTCTTATGGCATATCAGCAGTTTGAGCCGTGGTGCATCAACGAGAACATTCTGAAGGCATATAACTATGATTTCTCAGAAGACTTTATGCTGGATAGAGACGAGGGCGTTTCATCTTATGAGAAGCTCCATAATATGATTGGCCTTGATATCGTTAAGAAGCAGATAGACGATATCCTTGCTTCTGCTGTCATTGAGAAGGAAAGAAAGAAGCGTAAGGGCAAGAAGTACGAGCAAGGGACTATGCATATGGTGTTTGCGGGAAATCCCGGAACAGCAAAGACAACAGTTGCAAGGCTCTTTGCGGGTATCGGAAAAGAAAGAGGCCTTCTGAAGAGTGGTGCCTTTGTTGAATGTGGAGGCATGGACCTTGATGGATGCGTTGATGGAATACGTCGTGTGTTCACAGCGGCAAAGGGTGGAGTTCTCTTTATCGATGAGGCTTATGCTCTTGGATTGCAACCCTCTGTTGCCACACTGATTCAGGAGATGGAGAATCACAGAGATGACGTGATAGTAATACTTGCGGGATATAACGACCGCATGGAGCGCTTCATGAAGAGAAACGAGGGGCTAAAGAGCAGAATCCCATACTGGGTTGACTTCCCGGATTATACAGCTGATGAGCTCACGGATATATTTAAATATATTTTGGATGAGCACAGCCTAACCGCAGGCGAGGACGTAATAAAAGAGGCAAGCTATAATCTCGATAAGGCCAGATATATCGAAGACTTTGGTAATGGAAGATATGTCCGCAATATGGTCGATAGAGCTGCGCAGAACCAGGCAGTAAGATTAATGAGTGCCAAAGGTGATCCCGAAATGGTCAAAGACAAGGCTCTATATAGCTTGATAAAAGAAGATATAACCATGGTAAACGAAGGCCTTGTTAAGGAGCGCGAGCCTGGGGTTGCAAAGAAAGAACTCGCTGAAATGATTGGGCTTGCTGCTGCAAAGAGCGTCATCAAGAAGGCTGTGGCAAGCTATAAGATGAATAAGCTCTGTCTAGAAAAAGGCATGAGCAAGGAAAAGCTCGCAATGCATATGGTGTTCACAGGAAATCCCGGAACAGCAAAGACGACAGTTGCAAGGCTCCTTGCAGAAATCTTTAGAGATGAAAAGATACTTCCTACGGGAAAGTTTGTTGAAGTGGGACGCGCAGATTTAATCGGAACGCATGTCGGTGAGACTGCGCCGCTCGTTGTAGATGCGTTCAAAAGAGCAAGAGGCGGCGTTCTGTTTATAGATGAGGCCTATTCGCTCTGCGATTCGCTAAAGGGCGGCTATGGCGACGAGGCTATAAGCACCATCGTTCAGGAGATGGAGAACCATAGAGATGACGTCATAGTAATCTTTGCGGGGTATCCCGGACCAATGCAGGAATTCCTTGAGAGAAACCCTGGAATGAAGTCAAGGATCGCCTTCCATGTAAGCTTTGATGATTATACTGTTGAAGAGCTCTGCGATATCACAAAGCTCATGGTTAAGAATAAGGGTATGAAGATTAGCAAGGCCGCTATAGAAAAGCTGAAGAAAAGCTATGAAAATGTTCACTCGGAAGGTGACTACGGAAACGGCCGCTTCGTCCGCAAGATGCTTGAAGAAGCAGAAATGAATATTGCAACCAGGCTATTTGATGACGGCGAGAGCGAAATCACGGATGAAAGCATTAGACGTATTGAAGAATGCGATATTCCGGAGACTTCCGAGAGCAAAAAGATTGTAAAAAGAATAGGTTTCGCAAGTTAAGCGGGCGAACAATAAAATAAACCTCCTTATTAATGAAAAAATATGTACCAATATTGGTACATATTTTTTCATGTCAGAAATTGGTTACGGGAAATCGTTTACAGACTTTTTTTGAAATGGTATAATCGGGGTACGATGAAAAAGAAAGTGTAAATGATAGAGGTATTGGTAAAGTTTAATTAGTTTAGTTTTTGTTTTAAGTTTAATTTGTTAGTTCTTTTTTTGATCTTGTAATTGTTTTAAAATTTAAGGAGGAAAAGCTATGCCCAGCAACGTTTTTGAGATGCTTGCTTCTCTTGTTGTCGCCAATTTTGCCGGTGTGGAGTTCTTTGTTGTCTTTGACAGCCTTATGAACAAACTCTATTCCATCAGTGCAATTGATGTCATCAAGAAGCAGTTTGACAACATCACACCCATCAACAGAGTGTCAGAAATTAAGTCATTAGGCAGAGTAAAATTCATAGGCCTAAAAGACTTTTTGACCAAATATCCAGAGTCTAATATTGATGCCTATGTCCAAGCCAGCCACAAACAGAGCGTTTTAGACAATTATGACTCTTACATAGCTTCATACGTACATCTTTACAGAGTGTATAAAAGTCTCTCAACTTTGATGGGGCGTAAATATGTCAATCTTATAGACACCTTTATTGACTATTGTATGAGTGAAGGTACAGACCACCCAGCCACTCTCTCATACTCTGCCGGAGAAATCCACAAGGTGTTAAAGTTTAGAAAAGCCACATACACAGCCATCAAAAAATATCTCACTAGCCATGACTCTTATTTGTTCTTCCAGAAGCTCAATAAGAACAAATACACAGACAAACAGTTCAGAGAAGTCAGAAACATCATCAAAGACTGTGTAAAAAAGCATGCCATAACTGTAGATGAGTTCATAAATGCTCTGGATGTAGTAAGTGCAGAGAACAAGGCTTTAGAAGGCAGCGTGACAAATAAGTCAGCAAAGACTTCAGACAAAGCTGTTGTAGAAAAAGTGCTTTCTCACATCATGTCCAAGAGAGACATCTATGAAGCCCTTGAGCTCTCAGACCTTCCTGAGCTCAGGGGCCCTGAGGCCTTGGGTGAAGATCTTGAGCTTCCACCGATAGTCGTGGGGGATAGAAGTGCTGCATAGAAAAGCAGCATAGAAAAGCCGTCAAATAATATGTACCAATATGCGTACATACTATTTTACAAGCGCAAGGCGGCAATGATATACTTATAAGGTGAAAACTTGTAGGGGTATCGCCGCCTGCGTCACACCATTTATGAGAGTAAGAGGGAGTAATTAGATGGAAAAATCCAAAAAACTTGCGCCGGTTTATATTATGGATATTCTAAAAAGATTTTCCAATGAGGACAATCCGCTTCTTCATGCAGAGGTGGAGAGATTCCTTTGGGACTACGGAATCGACCTTGAGCGTAAGGCTGTGAGCAGCAATATCAATATGCTTGTCGATGCGGGGCTCGTTGAGTCGCTCGGCAAGAAACGCGGTTGTTATTACGGTATGAGAGAGTTTGAGGATTCTGAACTCAGGCTGCTCATTCATAGCGTACTTTGTAATCCCTCAATACCAAAGAACCAGACCAGAGATCTGATATATAGACTCCAGGAGCTCGGCGGGGAGAAGTTTAATTCCTTTGTTGATTCCTTTAAGATGCTGGATGGTTGGAGCAAGAGCGAGAACCAGGAAATCTTCCTTAACATGGATGTAATAGATGAGGCAGTAATCGGTCACTATAGAGTTGAGTACGATTACTATAAATATGGCGTGGATAAGAAGCTGCACCTAAGCTCCACGCATATTATCTCGCCGTACTATGTGATGATGCGTAACCAGAGATTCTTCTTGATAGGGCATAGTGAAGAATATGACAGCATCGTATTTCATAGACTCGACAGAATTAAAAATATCAAATCCAGAGAAAAAGAAGAGCGCGGCAAGAAAAAATATAAGCCGCTCAGGATGGTGGAGGGATATGAAAACGGTATAGATTTCAAATATGTATCATCTTCACTTCCGTATATGTATAGCGATGACCCTGTGCCTGTGACGTTTAAGGCGGATGTGGATATAGTTGACCAGATTGTAGATTGGTTCGGAGACGAGGTTACCTTTGAAGCCGGAAAGGCCGGAAAGGACCAGGTCAGGGCAACGGTAATAACTAGTCCGACAGCGATGGAGTACTGGGCCAAGCAGTACTTAGACAAAGTAGAGATAGTCGCACCACTTAGTCTCAAGAAGAAAATGAAAGAATCTCTTGAGAAAGGTGTAGAGAAGTATAGTTCCAAGAAACGTTAAGAAAGGAGGAGCAAAATGTATAACGTAAAACCAGCATACAACATAGCGGATAGAGAATACCAGAAGCTCTCTCCTTCTGATGTGATTAATCTAATGTATGAGGGAACTGATAAGGGCGGCATTATGGTTGTGCCGGATCATCCTTATGAAATCAAAAAAGGAAGTGAGGGCGACCTCTGGCTGAGTTGCAAGATGGTGTGGACCAAGAGGGACAGAGACGAAGTTATTGAGGAATGCAAATCTCTATACAAAGCCATTTCAAGAATTGCCAAGGTGTATTACGACCTCGGGCCAAATCGTTATGAAAACGAAGAACTGCTTTCCAAGGAAGATGTGGAGATTTGGTCCAAATATCTTCGGGATCTGGACAATGGCCATTTTGAAAAAGAGATTGAGAGAAGCATTTATCGTATCTGCGATGAAAGAATCAATAGAACCTTGGCCGACGGGCATAGATACGAAAAGCGAAAAAAGTATCAGCATATGGTTGATAAATGGGATATTGCCGAGGACGAGCAAATTTTCCTTTATTGGAGACATATTCAATCGCTTAGAGATGCTGTGAAGTCGCGTTTCGGCAATAGCGTATTTGCTTTTGATTTATGCATTAGAATGAAGAGGCTTTTCTATATGATGGCGTTTGAGGCGCCAAAGGGAATGATCAGAAGAGAAGCAAAGCGCCTTGCAAAGTATATGGTTCTTTCCAAGTATTGCGAGAGTGTAGAGCATCTGGAGACCGACACGGGTTTTGCATTCCCGATGGAAAACCTAAAGAATGTGGATGCCGTATGTCATGTTCTCACAACAGTTCCGGACTACGAATTCATTCCCGATAAACCGGACGCGCTGGATGGGCCGTTCTTTGATCAAGTTTTCTATAGCAATGCCAAGAGCGGAGAGGAGCTGATGGAGATTTTTGATTTTTATAGGCCCGTCCATTTCGACTCTGCTTACCAAATAATGCAATCTTTCTTTGAAAGATTCAAGGAGGTCGATCTCGGCGTCGAGAATATAGAGGTCTGCTGCTATGATCCCGTGGAACAGTATCCGGGATACATGATGGTATCGGATAAACCTTGGGAGCAAAGGGGCTACAAGGTGCCGACAGAAGAGGAGGCCAAGAAGGTGCTCAGGAAAATTGCGGACTATCTGGGTGCGGACAAAAAGAATATTAAACATTGCATGATCAGAGTGTGGACAAGGCCATATCGCATATAAAGATATCGCGTATAAAAGAGTGCGTTTTGACAGGGGTTAATGATATAATTAACAAGGAAATAATTGAGTAAAAATAGCAAAAAAGGACAAGCGAGATCATGAATGAATTCACAACCATAGTTTTTGATTTTGACGGAACAATCGCAGATACCAATAACCTGATTATTGGGTCGTGGCAGGCGGTGTTCAGGGCAAGGACCGGTGAAGAGGGAGATGAAAAAATCATACTCTCAACTTTTGGCGAGCCGCTGTATGAGACCATGGCAAAACTTTTCCCAGAATACGACGTGGAGGAGTCTGTGGATATCTATCGCACTTATCAGAAGGAAATCTTTTTGAAGCAGATAGGGATTTTTCCGGGCATGAAGGAGCTAATTATTGGGCTCAAAGAAAAGGGCTATAAGGTTGGAATTGCAACGTCCAGGCTTCGTGAGTCGACGATGATGGGCGTGAACAAATTTGGACTGGCGGATTCAATAGACGCGCTCGTCACCGTAGAGGACACGGCAAAGCATAAGCCGGATCCTGAGCCTGCGCTCATCTGTCTTGAAAAGCTCGGAAGCACTCCCGCAGAATCAATCATGGTTGGCGATAGCGCCTACGATATGGGCTGCGGAAAGAATGCGGGCATGACCACGGTTCTTGTTGGTTGGTCCGAGGTAGCAAAGTCCGGAGTTGAGAGCACGGCAAAGGCCGGATCAGAGGCAGATATCTTTACGCCGGACCACATCATAGAAAAAGCAGAAGATTTATGGACGCTGCTTGGGTAGTGCATTGCCTTTTAATAATCGTGCGACGCTAGTGCGGCGCCCAGATGTATAACAATCATGCGATAGTCATGCGATAGTGGAGAAAACATGCTTAATATTTATCGCGGTCGCGAGACCGTTGACAAAGAAAAGTTTATATATAGCAAGATAAAAGAAATTGGTGGAAGAACTATAGTCTTGGTTCCTGACCAATACACTTTGGTTGCGGAAAAGCAAGCATTAAAAAAATTAAACTCAAGAGTCCTTCTGGATATTGAAATTCTGAGCCTTTCGCGCCTCGGCTCAAGGCTTCTTTCCGAGCATGGAAAAAGCGACCATACGGTTATCAATCGCTATGGTAGGCATATGCTCATCTCAAAGATTCTTCGCGACGAGAACGATAGTCTTGATGCATTCCGCGGAATGTGGAATAGAGAAAAATTTGTCGCAGCTGTTAACGATTTTATTTCACGAGCAAAACAATACGAAGTTTCTCCCGAGGAGATAAAAGAACTTTTGGTGAAGAGCGTATGCACCGAGGAAGTTTTAGATGGCGCTCAGTCTGCCGGTAAATCCGGCGGCGCTTCTTCGGGTGCTGCTCGCGAGAACGCGCTCACGAGAAAACTCCGCGATATTAATTTTGTTTATAAAAAATACGAGGATGCGATAGAGGGAAAATACACCGATGCGGAAGATCTCATTTCTATGCATGAAGAAGCCGCGCGCGAGTCGGAGTTTGTCGCGGCGAGTAATATTTGGATTTATGGGTTTGATAGCTTCACGCCGAAAAACCTTTCGTTTATATCTGCTCTTATTGAGCGGGCAAAATCGGTTAATGTCTTTTTGACCTGGGATACCAATTCGCGAGACGAGGATCTCTTTACGCTCTCCGGAAAGGTTTGCGGAGAGCTGGTATCGCACGCAGAGTCAGTCGGAAGTAAATACTCC
>Ga0256404_1000926_pt1 | contig 74685 bp, 75 predicted proteins | sample RumenRJG_01DNA_FD_185990 | JGI IMG/M metagenome (GOLD analysis project Ga0256404, IMG submission 185990) | Bovine rumen microbial communities from Lethbridge, Alberta, Canada - RJG_01 | ecosystem: Host-associated > Mammals > Digestive system > Stomach > Rumen | place: Canada: Alberta | collected...
TAAATGTAGGTATATTTTCTCAAAAATCTAAAAGCCACATATCTACAGGAAAAACCGCATACTTATTGAAAAAAATGGAACCGAACAGGCTCCATTTTTTATTTGCAAGTGGCAAACTCGGGTTATAATCTAAAATAAGCCGGATATCAACTATCCGACTTATACATCATCTGAATTCAGCATTATTCTTCTTTAAAAACTCTATATTATTTCCATATTTTAAAGCCAGTTCAAAATCATTTTCCATAAAAAGTTCATATTCTTCAGGTGTAATTCTTGATGGTCTTATCCTCTCATAAATTGTCAGATTCCACGTATGTTTACACTTCTTACATCTATATATGAGCCAGACATCAATGCAATTCCCATTTGCATTAATTCTGAATTTTCCTGAATTAATAAATTCACTCTTCTTTTTACAACCGGCACACTTATGATATACTTTTACCTGATTATTTCTCATCAGATAGAATTCCTAAGTTTCTATTTGTTCTTATAATTCTTTGAATACTTTTTATTGATAATGAGTATTCATTTGCAAGTATTCTGGTTGTAATTCCAGATTCATACTTTTTACATATTTCATAATTTCGAATCTTATAATATTGCTTCGTTACAGTCTGGCTTCCCCAGACCTTTTTCTCTAAACATGGAATGTATATATTCGTTCCATTTACATATTGCTGAATAGTTTCTATTAATTCTTTAGGCAGAACATCTTCTGCTCTGACATAGCTCATCTCAATCCTCCTATATATTGTCAGGATTCGTCTGAGCTTAACTATTCACTTTATTTTAAGCCCAGACTACTGAGCTAAGATATGTTTGTTTTTCATCATATTTTCACCGCCTTTAATATTATAATTATATATTACATAATAAATAAATTAATCCATTAATACAACCTTATCATTCTTTATAAATAAATATGTTCCCCTTATAATTAACATCGTCAATCAACATCTTCTCTTAGACAACACCACAGATATTATCAATCCTATAATAAATCCAATAACACATCCAAGAGCACATATTCCCACAAATAACATTACAAAACCTAACATATAATCTGCAGAAATATTTAATCCAATTTCACATAATACATAGATCAACAAACTTATAAATTCACTTATGATAATTTTCTTAGTCATTTTTAAACATATACTAATAACTATGGCAGCTATCAGTCCACCAAACATAAAAATTCCTATATCAGAAGAAAATATCTCATCAACTATATTCAAATACTTCACTAATACCTCCATATCTATCCATTTAACATAATCTCTTATGTTTCTTTATAAAACAATCCTTAACCATTGAAAACAAACAAATTATAAATTCTATACATTTCTATATTTCATTACAACTTTATATCTAAAATAGCCTCTTTTAGTATTTTTTCAGAATCATTTCCTAAAATATCTAGCATTTCCGCCTTAATAAGACTGGTTTCTTTTATTCCAAAATAATCTAATGCTAATGTTTTTATATATCCATATCCAAAACGTTCATCTAAAGGGCCACCCGCTGTTGTAACATAATACAATTTTTTCGCGTTACATAAGCCAACAGGTATGCCATCATTTCCATATTTCGTAACAATACCCGTTACATATATATTTTCTATGTATGTTTTGAGCATTGCCGGAAATGATAAATCCCAGAAAGGCGCTGAAATTACAATTATATCGGCCTTTGCAAATTGCTTTGCATAATCAAAAATATCGTTATCATAATTATTCTTTTCTATTAAAGATGTCCTGTATTCTAATTTTTTCGCATCAAGTGGCGTTATATCTTTCTCATATAATTTTACTTCTTTATACAAACCTAATTTTTCTAACAGACTATTTGCCAGTCTGTTTGTTCTTGATTCCTTTCTTGGACAACAATTTATATACAATATCATCTAGATAAACCTCACTCTCATTCTAATAATAATCACAGAATTATACTAATTATAAACCAACTAACTATACAACTAATTCAATTCTATTTAACAATTTTAATCCTTGCAAACGGCCATGATATGAGCCAGACTTTGCCCTTTATTTCGCTAAGTTTTACATTTCCTACTGTATTAGAACGGCTATCCTCACTACTGTTCCAATTATCACCAATTACAAAATACTCATCATATTCTAGCTTTATTTTCTGGCTTGCAAGACCAGGATTAACAATATCATCCATTTTTTCATTGTATTTTAATTCTTTATCATTTATATAAATTCTTCCATCTTTAATCTGTATTGTTTCTCCCGGAAGACCTACTATTCGTTTTATATATTCAACTTTATCACCATTTTTTTCTTTCTTGGTAAACATAATAACATCATATCTCTCTGGCGAATGCATATCATATGCTAATGTATTAATCATTACCTTATCGCCATTCTTTAATCTGTCATTCATCGAATTACCAATAACTTTCGACTGCTGTCCTAAATAATTCATAAAAAATAATGCCAATACGATTACAACAATCACATCAACAATCCATTTTAATATCCTATCAACAAAAATGTTTTTATCAGGCATTGCATTATAAAATCTCATTCAAATACCCTCCATTCAATGGTAATATTATTTTCGGTATTTCTTTACTAAACAGGGTGTCAAAAGAGAACATTGCACCAACATCATACCATAATCTTTTTTGTCAAAAAAAGGACAAAATACTATAAGTACTTGTCCTTTTCAATCTTTTCATATTAAGAATTATTTAACTAATTCTTTAACCTTAGCTGCCTTACCAACTCTCTGTCTTAAGTAGTTAAGTTTTGCTCTTCTAACTTTACCTAAACGAACAACTTCGATTTTGTCAACGTTTGGTGAGTGTAATGGCCAAGTCTTCTCAACACCAATACCGTTAGAGAATTTTCTAACTGTAAATGTTTCACGAGAGCTTCCACCCTGTCTCTTAATAACTGTTCCTTCGAAAACCTGGATTCTTTCACGGTTTCCTTCTTTAATCTTTGCATATACTTTAACAGTATCGCCTACTTTGAAATCTGCAACTGATTCTTTTAACTGAGCAGCTTCAATATTTTTAATAATTTCGTTCATTGTGTGACCTCCTTAATATTTAGATGTTCTTAATACATATGTAGCAGAGGACCATCCATTCTCACAGCTTTTTTAGATTAACATATATTATATATTATTGCAAGTGTTTTTCACTACTTTTTTTATTTTATTACTCTTTCGCCACGCATATATATAAGCTTACTAATTCATTGCCCTCAAATATAAGAGGTACTTTAAGTGCCTGTGCATCTGAAGTAATATGCATCTGCGTTCCTAACATTACCATAGGTGGTGTTATATCAATACGGATTGACTGTGTCGAAAACAACGTAGCTGTATTACCCATTATCATATTACTAAGTTCACTAAGTGCCGATGTAGACATCTCGTCTAATTCAGTAACAGGCATACCAAACATCATCTTACTGGCAACTGTCTTAGCATTATCTATCGACATTACTAACAGAACCTGTCCTTTCAAATCACCCGTCACACCAACCTGTAGTGCAAAGATATGGTCTGGAAAATCAAGTACCGCCACACTTGGTTTGCCTAGTGCAAGCTTCATCTGTGCCGCGTTTTCAAAAATCATCATTGTTGATTGTAAAAATGGATTTATATGTTTAACGTCCAATCCTGGTTTCAATACGTTCACCTCAATATTTTATCTTTCTTAATTGTTTATTCTTAAGTCTAATTCTAATTCGTGTACTTCACATCAAAATCTGTTATATACAGAAAATGTCGCACCAAAGATGCGACAACTCTGTAAGTATATATTAGCAGCTCGTAGGGGAATCGAACCCCTGTTTTCGCCGTGAGAGGGCGACGTCTTAACCGCTTGACCAACGAGCCTTACGAAACCGTACTTTGGTATTATATAGTATACTTTTAAATTTTGCAAGTCTTTTTTTGATTTTTTTATTTATATTATGTATTTATTTAAGTACAATATTGGTTATCACGCTAAATGCCTGATAATTCAAGGTTTAAAAGCCATATTCTATTTTTTATGTATGCTATGCTCATATTACTATTCATCAGAATATGGCTTTCAAACCATTAATAATTATCTGTTTAATTCTGTAAGTTCATCTAATAATTTAGGAATCATTTCATCCATCTTCTCATCAGAGAACTGGCATGTTCCTACTACCTTGTGACCACCGCCACCATATTTAAGCATTAATGCTCCGACATCTACGCTACTTGTCTTATTAAGAACACTGTAACCTACTGCACAAGAGCAACCCTGTCCACCTTTACCTGATACTATCCAGCATGATATATTAGCTTCAGGATATAAACTGTATATTACAAATCTGTTGCCTGTATAGATTGTCTCCTGACCTCTTAAATCAGTAATAATAACTTTATCTCTTACAACAGTATTAGCCTTAATCATATCTATGAACTTCTCTGTCTGTTCAAAATATAATTCTTTTCTTTCAACAATATCAGGAATATTCATTATCTCATCTATTGTCATCTCTCTGCACCAGTCAATTAATTTCTCCATTAACTGATAGTTACTTATAGTGAAGTTTCTGAATCTTCCAAGACCTGTTCTCGGATCCATTATAAATCCTAAAAGAACCCAGTCAGTAGGATTTAATATCTCGTCCTTTGTAAGATTAGCTGAATCTACCTTATCAACTGCTGCTAATAAGTCATCGAATCTCGGAAATCTTTCTTTACCTCCATAATAATCATATACAACGTGCGCTGCACTTGGGCTTGACTTTGAACAGCCTTCGTACTTACCTTTGTAAGCATTTCTCTCCTGCTCGCTTGAATGATGGTCAAACCATAATCCACAGCCCTCTACAAATGGAACATTTGCAAGGCAGTCATCTTTAGTTACTTCTATAAGTCCATCCTGTAAATCTTTTGGATGAGCAAATTTATAACTGTCAATAATTCCAGCCTCTTTTAAAAATACAGCACAAGCTAATCCGTCAAAATCAGATCTTGTTATTAATCTCATAATCTACACCCGTAATACTGCATAAACAGTATCACTATCATTTATATAATGATAGTCTCCTTTCCACGATTATTTTCAGATATTTCCAGTGTATGTAATACCAACTGAACATACAACAATTTTACCATTTTTTCGTGTTTTTAGCAATAAAAATTGTGCATTTTATACATTTTTATTGTATATTTTATATACTTTCATACATTTTCATTTATGTTATACAGAATTTCATTGCCACGTTTGCCGATTCTCTTAACTGTTCCTGTATATGTAAGAATATTAAGTGCCGTCTGTGCCATTCCGATGCTTAGATGAGCTGCCTTAGCATAATCTTTTGAGCAAAACGTCTCTGCTAATTCTATCGGCACCATCTGCATATAATCTTCTAAACTGTATAAGTCAATCTCTTCTACAATCTCTGTAGGAATTCTGTCAAATCTGCTTGAGCCTTTCTTCTTATCCTTACTCCAGCCATTTAGAAGTCTTATTTCCTCCATATTCATCATAACAATTTTAATCCTTATATTAGGATTAGTCAGATAACTTTTTATCTTATATAACTGATAAAATGCTTCATATGGATTACCTTTCTTAGGTGATTTACGTTTAGGACCAATATATCCTGTCTCTTCATCTAACCAGCAAAGCCACTTGATATATGGCATCGGATATACCACCGTTACCTGATAATCGTTAAGAAAGACATCAAGTTTATTTCTTAATTTATTAAAATTAGCAGTCTGAATCTCTATGATATTTCCATCTCTGTAGATATCTGCAACATAACCGTTTACCGGAATTTCATGGTAATCCTCATCAGGCTCATAGTAATTCTTAAGAATTGCATGAACTGTTTTCTCACTGAGGGTTCCTATTCCATTTCTGTTTCGTTTAATTCCGATTATTTTGTTTTTAGCTGATTCAAACTGCTCTTTATTCATTGTATTTTATTACCTTTTAGTTTATTGAAATTTATTCATATTTCACTACATAAAATCGAATAATGAAATCTGGTTGGATTCAGGAATATCTCCAAGTATTCCTAAATCGTCCATTAAATCTACAACCGTCTTACTTGCTTTCGAACGCTCTCTTAAATCATCTTTTGATAAGAATGGTCCGTCTAGTGCAGCATCTACCACCGCATCTGCCGCCTTATCTCCCATTCCCTCGATTGTACTTAATGCAGGCATTAATTTGTTACCGAAAATCTGGAATTTATGTGCAGCGACTCTGTATAAATCTATTGGTTCAAATTCAAAGCCTCTTGCATACATTTCCTGAACAAGCTTCATATCCTTAAGCATATCTTCTTCTTTATTACTTAGCTGTTTTGTTTCCTTACGCTTCTTAAAATCTGCCATATAATATTCAAGACGTTCACGTCCCATACACATATATTCATAGCTGAATGCTGATGCTCTTATGCTGAAATATGCCGCATAATATGCAAGTGGATAAAACACCTTGAAATATGCGATTCTGTAAGCCATCATAACGTATGCTGCCGCATGTGCCTTAGGGAACATATATTTAATCTTAAGACATGAATCTATGTACCATTGTGGAACATCATGCTTCTTCATTTCTTCAATCCATTCAGGCTTAAGTCCCTTACCTTTACGGACAGATTCCATAATGGTAAATGACTGCTCAGACTCTAAACCTTTGTTAATAAGATATATCATAATATCATCTCGGGTACAGATAGCTGTAGAAATCGTAGCATCACCATTTAAAATAACGGTCTGCGCATTGTTAAGCCATACGTCTGTACCATGTGACAATCCTGAGATTCTTACTAAGTCAGAGAAAGTCTGTGGCTTAGTATCTATAAGCATCTGGATAACAAAATCTGTACCAAACTCAGGTATTCCAAGTGCGCCTAACGGACAGCCGCCGATATCTTCAGGCTTAATTCCAAGTGCTTCTGTACTTGCAAATAAAGACATAACCTCTTTATTATCAAGTGGAATATTCTTAGCATCTAAGCCAGTGATGTCCTCTAACATTCTTATCATAGTAGGATCATCGTGTCCGAGAATATCAAGTTTCAAAAGGTTGTGGTCAATTGAATGGTAATCGAAATGTGTCGTTACCGTCTTAGTTGTCATATCATTTGCAGGGTGCTGTACCGGTGTAAATGTATTAATGTTATGTCCTATTGGAAGAACTATAATTCCTCCCGGATGCTGTCCGGTTGTTCTTCTGACTCCCGTACAGCCTTTAGAAATTCTTGTTACTTCGCATCTTCTCTTCTTAATTCCACGCTCTTCACAATATTTTCTAACATATGCTTCAGCAGTTTTCTCGGCAACTGTACCGATTGTTCCTGCTCTGAACGTCTGACCTTTACCAAAGATAACTTCCGTATATTCATGCGCCTTACTCTGATATTCACCAGAGAAGTTAAGGTCGATATCCGGCTCTTTATTACCCTTGAAACCTAAGAAAGTCTCAAATGGTATGTCAAATCCTGCCTTGACTAATTCTTCACCACAGTTCGGACACTTTCTGTCAGGCATATCGCAACCTGCACCACCGGTATATTTCTTAACCTCCGGTGAATCAAAATCATAAAAATGACATTTCTTACAATAATAATGTGGGCTTAGAGGATTAACCTCTGTTATACCTGCCATTGTTGCTACGAACGAAGAACCAACTGAACCTCTCGAACCAACAAGGTAGCCGTCCTCATTTGATTTCCACACAAGCTTCTGTGCAATAATGTACATAACTGCGAAACCATTAGAAATAATCGAATTAAGCTCACGCTCTAATCTCTCAGTAACTATTTCCGGAAGATTTTCGCCATACATTTTATGCGCAGTATCATAACAGATATCTCTTAGAATCTGGTCGGAATTCTCGATTACAGGCGGACATTTATCAGGGCAGACAGGGAACATATTCTCAACCATATCCGCAATCTTATTTGTATTAGTAACTACGACTTCATACGCCTTATCTGTTCCTAAATATTTGAATTCCTCTAACATCTCATCAGTACTTCTGAAATATAAAGGAGCCTGTTTATCCGCATCTTTAAAGCCCTTGCATGCCATTATAATTCTTCTGTATACCTCGTCCTGAGGATCTAGAAAATGAACATCGCATGTAGCTACAACTAACTTATTAAACTGTTCACCTAATTTAACAATTCGTCTGTTAATATCCTGTAATTCTTCAATAGTTGTTACCGAATATTTATCACTTTCTAACATAAATTCGTTATTACCAATAGGCTGTATCTCAAGGTAATCGTAGAACTCTACTAATCTTGTAATCTCTTCTTCGCTTTTGCCACCAACTAATGCCTGGTATAACTCTCCGGCTTCGCAGGCAGAACCAATAATAAGTCCCTCTTTATGCTTTAGATAGTCACTCTTAGGTATTCTTGGCTGTCTGTTGAAATATTCTATATTTGAATTAGAAATAAGCTCATACAAATGTACTCGTCCCACTTCATTAGTCGCTAATATAATTGCGTGGTGGGTTGGAAGCTTCTTAATTCTCTCCACACTTGTAGTTCCCATTTCATTTATTCCGTCAAGGGTAAATATATCCCTTACCTTTAACATCTCTATGAATTTAACGAAGATTTCTGCTGTACAGCCCGCATCATCAACAGCTCTGTGGTGGTTCTCTAATGATACGTTCAATGCTTTTGCTACGTTATCTAACTTATATTTACTGATATGAGGAAGTAACATTCTGGCAAGTGCAACGGTATCTACGATGGTGTAATCTCTTTCTATGCCAAGCTTCTTGCCCTCACTTATTATGAAACTCATATCAAAATCTGCATTATGTGCCACCATTACCGCACCCTCACAGAACTTAAGAAATTCAGGCAGAATCTTATCTATTGTAGGTGCATCGATTACCATACCGTCATTTATACTTGTAAGCTGCTCTATTCTGTATGGAATAGGTTCTTCTGGATTAACAAATGTACTGAATTTATCAACTATTTCTCCTTTAGACACCTTAACAGCACCGATTTCAATTATCTTATTATATAACGGACTGAACCCTGTGGTTTCAATATCGAATACAACATAATCATCATCAAGACTCTGATTCTTAGAGTTAGTTACGACCGTCTTTAAATCATCTACTAAATACGCTTCAACTCCATATATCATCTTGAAATCAAACATTTCTTTAAAGCTGAACTTACCCTCTAGTTTCTGAAGTGCGTGCCATGCTTCCGTGAAGCCCTGGACTACACCATGGTCGGTAATTGCCATCGCAGTATGTCCCCACTCTTTTGCTCTTGCAATTAGGTCCTTAACATCAGCCACACCGTCCATATCACTTAACTTCGTATGACAATGAAGTTCAACTCTTTTCTCAACACTTGTATCTAATCTCTTAACCGTAAAGTCAGAAATCTTCATAATTCCTGATACTGAATTAATAATCAAATCATTATCAAATTTATCAACTGTGGTGATACCCTTTACTTTGATAAACATTCCCTTTTTGACCTTATCCGTAAACTCTTTAAGATTCTCATCACGCATAAACAGTTTAATAACGATTGAATCTGTGAAATCAGATATAACAATACTAAGAATAGTTCTCTCATTTCTTATAGGACGTTCTTCTATATCAATTACCTGTCCGCGGACTATTACTTCTCCCATCTCTCCCTCGATTTCACGAAGCGTAATACTCTGTCCCTCAAAGTCTCTGCCGTATAAGACATCCGGATTATCTGAACGTCTAAAGCTTCTGTTAAAGCCTCCCTCTCTCTTCTTAAAGCCACCCTCAGATTTATCATAACCGCTGCCATTAGAGTTATTAGGATTATTATTCTTCTTAGCTGCTATAGAATTATCATTTTTAACCTTATCTGACTTTGGTGATTTTTCTTCACTCTGGCTGTTTGTAACAGCATCAACATTTTTATTACTTTTGCTGCTTTTTATATTAGAAATAATAGATGCAACCTCCTGCTGCATCTTTAATTCATTAATCTTTTCATACTTAAGCTCTGTAACTTCCTCAAAATTATATCTGACTTCTGTGGTTATTCCACATCTTTCATTAAATATTTTCTCTAAGATTCTCTTTAATTCAGATGATTTCTCTTCAGCAATAACCGTATCATCTAACTTAATATTCATAATATCATTATCAAATGTAATCTCAGCTTTATTCAAAATGCTATACTCCATTATGCTGTAATTATACAATTCAAGCATAATACTGTCCTTATACATATTAAATAAATTCTCGGAATTATACTGGCTTGATAAATTATAATGTTCAATGATTTTTACCGAAAGTCTGCCATTAAACATTGAAGCAACCGCTTTCTCCATCTTATATATATCTGATTTATGTATTAGCCTGTTACTCTCTATATAAATGCGAATAGAACTCTTAGCGCGGTTATTAACTATTCGCTTAACCATAATATCACTAAAGAGTTCTAACAATTCTTCGTCTACTTTTATACCATCAAAAACTTCAAAAAACCTTTTGCTTTCCAAAATTTCTCAACCTTTCATCTACTGCTTGCCTATGTTTTTACCTTCTTTTGCTGCCTGTCACACGCTTACTGTCTTAATGCTTTAATATCTACTTAGACTTAAGCTGCTGACAGGCACATTTTAAAAAGTTACTGTCCACACATAGTCTTAAGTTCTTCTTCAAATTCAGCTAATAATGAGCTTTCAGGTACTTTCTTAATTATCTCACCTTTTTTAATAATTAAGCCTTCGCCTTTTCCGCCTGCAATACCTAAATCTGCTTCCTTAGCTTCGCCCGGTCCGTTAACCGCACAGCCCATTACCGCAACTTTCAAGTCTGCATTATATTTTTCTACGATTTTCTCTACTTTATTAGCAAGTGAGATTAAATCTATCTGCGTTCTTCCACAGGTAGGACAGGATACAACACTTATTCCACCTTTTCTGATTCCGAGTGTTTTCAAGATAAGATTAGCTGTCTTAATCTCTTCTACCGGAGTTCCTGTAAGCGAAACTCTTATTGTATCACCGATTCCCTCATGCAGAATGATTCCAAGTCCTACTGAGGATTTGATATTACCTGAATAAAGTGTTCCAGATTCAGTTATTCCGACATGAAGCGGATAATTAGTCTTAGTCGCAATTAATTCATGTGCTTTAACACACATAAGGACATCTGATGACTTAATACTTATTACCAGATTATCATAGCCGAGGTCCTCTATTAATTTTACTTTATTTAAGGCGCTTTCAACTATTCCCTCTGCTGTTACGTGTCCATATTTCTCTAATATATCTTTCTCAAGCGAACCACTGTTAACACCGACTCTGATAGGAATATTTCTTTCCTTAGCTACATCAACTACGGCTTTAACTCTGTCAATTGAACCAATATTACCGGGATTAATTCTGATTTTATCTGCACCATTCTCCATTGCAGCAATCGCAAGTCTGTAATCAAAATGTATATCTGCCACAATAGGAATGGAAATCTGCTTCTTAATCTCCTTAAATGCACGTGCCGCCTCCATATTAGGAACTGCACATCTTATTATGTCACAGCCTGCAATTGTAAGCTCTTTAATCTGGTTAACAGTTGCAGCCACATCTTCAGTCTTAGTATTAGTCATTGACTGGATAAGAATTGGATTGCCTCCACCAATTACTTTATCACCTATTCTTACTACTTTTGTATTATCACGAAACATAACTTCCTCTTTTCTTAACATCATATATTAATATTTCTGTTAATTTTTTTGTTAATATCCTTGTTAACTTTCTTATTAATATTCTTATTAATTTTTATAAATATTTTTGGTCAGACTTAGTCAGGGTATTATATACCCTGACCTTTATCTAGAAAAATTTACTTATATCATTAAACAGTATCAGTACCATAAGAAGCATTAATATAATCATTCCTGCAAAATGTACCATAGCTTCTTTCTCTTTTGGCACTGCCTTGCCCCGGATTGCCTCAATAAACAGAAATACCAGTCGTCCACCGTCAAGTGCAGGAAATGGTAACAGATTAAGTACACCTAAGTTGACACTGAATAAAATTACAAGATATGAAATCTGTAAAAATACATAATATGCACCATAATCTTTAGTCTGCTCATACGAATCTCCAACTATCTTAACAATTCCCACAGGACCTGATACATCATCTTTACTTGCTTTACCGGTAAATAACATCTTAAAACCTGTAAATGTAGATTCCATATCGTATCTTAATTCTGTAAAGCTGTATCTGATAACCTGTAATGGATTGGCTTTCACACGTTTTCCATAATCAAAACCTTGTGTATATCCTGCTTTCTTAGGAGTTACAGTATATTCGTGTTCCTCCCCGTTTCGTTTAACAGTTACCTTAATGTCAGAACCATTCATAGGATTAGCTGCCATATATTTATTAAGCTCTTTACCCGAACTTATCTTCTCACCATTTACAGCCGTAATAATATCATCATTTTCAATACCTGCATTAGCTATCGGTGAATCTTTGACAACTGTTATCTTACACTCATTATCATCGGCATAATATGATACACCTATGCTGTAATATTCATCAGGAGTTATGGTTGTAGTATATTCCTTGCCATTTCTCTCATATTTAATCTTCACAGGGTTCTTGTCAACAGGATTAACATATTGATACAACCATAAATCTCTGTATATTACGATTTTCTTGCCATCATATTCTGTAATTACATCACCCTCTTTAAGTCCTGCTGCCTCAGCGGCATAACCCTCATTTACTACATTTACGGTTGCCTGGTCATATCCCTCTAATCCGATATATACAACTGACAACACAAATGCAAGGATAAAGTTAAATATAGGTCCTGCTGCAACTACTGAGATTCTTGCCCATACAGACTTCTTGCCAAACGCATCTTCTCTTTCACTTTCATCATCTTCCCCTACCATCATGCACGAACCGCCAAAAGGAATTAACTTCCACGAATATCTGGTTCCACCTTTATTAAAGCTTACAATTCTAGGTCCCATTCCTAATGAGAATTCAGTAACACCGATGCCATTTTTCTTAGCTAACAGAAAATGTCCGAATTCATGAATAAGAACCAGCACACTAAATACTATTAATGATAAAATAATACTCATTCTAAATCTACCCTCCAATATATGTTATTATTTTTAATTCAACATAATGTCATTATTTCTAAGCACACAACATTATCAACTCTTAGATAATATAATGTTGCTATCTCTTAGATAATTCTCTGTTTACACTTTCATATGCTTCTTTCTCTGACTCAAGTATCTGTTCAAGAGACGGATTATCTATAACTTTATGATTATTCATTGCCGTTTCTATTAATTCCGGAATATCTAGAAATCTTATTTCTTCATTAAGGAATTTACTTACTGCAAGTTCATTTGCAGCATTATATATTGTAGGCAATGAGCCACCCGTCTTACCTGCCCTGAAAGCTAAATCAAAGCCTTTGAACTTATCCCTGTCAGGCTTAAAGAATGTAATATTCGCTATATCGAAGAAATTAACTCTCTTGCCATCTAATGGACGTCTGTCAGGATAGAATAATGCATACTGTATTGGAAGCTTCATATCAGGAGTTCCAAGCTGTGCCATAATTCCACCATCTACATATTCTACCATTGAATGTATAAGACTCTGTGGCTGAACTACTACTTCAATGTTATCAATATCCACATCAAAGAGCCACTTTGCTTCTATAACTTCTAATCCTTTGTTTACCATTGTAGCTGAATCTATGGTTATCTTTCTTCCCATTGACCAGTTTGGGTGCTTTAATGCATCTTTAACAGTTACATTCTTCAGGTCTTCCTTAGGTGTATTTCTGAAAGGTCCACCTGATGCTGTTAAAAGAATCTTACTTAACTGACTCTTTTTATTACCCTGCAATGACTGAAAAATAGCACTGTGTTCACTATCTACCGGTAATATTTTAATTCCACATTCTTTTGCAAGCGGCATAATAATGTGTCCTGCCGTAACAAGTGTTTCCTTATTAGCAAGTGCTATATCCTTGCCTGCCTTAATAGCTGCAATTGTAGGTCTTATGCCAATCATTCCAACAACTGCCGTAAGAACAATATCTGCCGTCTTAATAACCGCTGTTTCTATAAGACCGTCCATACCTGTTACGATTTTAACATCAGTATCACTTACTTTTGTCTTTAATTCTTCCGCTTTTTTCTCGTTGTATACACATACGACCTGTGGTTTAAATTCTCTTATCTGTTTTTCTAACATTTCTATGTTGCTTCCTGCCGCAAGGCTTACAACATTTAAGTCATCATTTGCTCTTACTATTTCAAGAGTCTGTGTTCCAATAGAACCTGTTGAACCAAGAACTGCTATATTTTTCATACTAATCCTCATTTCTAAGCGTTTATCTTTATTTTGTTAAAAATGTAACAAGATAATATATAATCGGCGCTGTAATAATTACACTGTCAAATCTGTCTAATATTCCGCCATGTCCCGGAATAAGTCTGCTATAATCCTTAATATCATGGTTTCTCTTAATCCCTGAAGCTGTTAAGTCACCAATCTGTGAAATAATTCCGCCTGCTGCACAAACTATAGGAAAGATAATATTAGCATTATCAATTGTAATCTTGTCTTTGAATATTGTAGCATATATAAAGCCTAAAAGTGCTGCTCCTGCTACACCACCGATGCCGCCCTCAATAGATTTCTTAGGGCTGAGTACAGGTGCCATTTTGTGCTTACCAAACATTACGCCGACAAGGTATGCACATGTATCGCATCCCCATGAGCATAAGAATATAAGCCATACGATATACGCACCGTCCTGCATCATTCTTACCTGATAAATGTACGAAAGCATCAATACCACATAGAACATTCCAAAGAAACATACCATCATATCTTCTGCTTTGAATTTAGGAAATGTAAATACATAAGTTCCCATAAGTACAATAAGATAAGCAATAAAGAATACTATAATATATTCTTTGTAATCCATTCTGATTAATGCATAATATCCGATTGTTGCGATATATCCACATATTCCCGGAAGCTTCCATTGAAGTCCATAGACTTTCGCAAGTTCATAAAAACCTATTACTGATATTGCCACAACTGTAGCAAGTAATACGTCTTTACCAAGAATTATGGTAACAAGTGCAATAATCACTAAGACTATTCCACTTATAAGTCGTTCTAAAAATGATTTTGTCATAAGTTTCTTAATTGCTGACATATTAACACCTATTTAACCTTTCCGAATCTTCTATCTCTTTCGTTGTATTTTTCAACTGCTTTTATTAATTCCTTTTTATTAAAATCAGGCCATAATACATCAGTAAAATAGAATTCTGTATATGCTAACTGCCATAACAAGAAGTTAGAAAGTCTTTCTTCACCGCTTGTTCTTATAAGTAAGTCAGGGTCAGGTATTCCTCTGGTATCAAGATAATCTGAAATCATCTTATCATTAATATCTGATTCACTAATCTTTCCGTCTTTAACGTCTTTAGAGATTTCTCTTACTGCTCTGACAATCTCATCTCTGCTTCCATAATTAAGTGCAATCGTGAAATTAAGTCCTGTATTGTTCTTAGAACATTCTTCTAATTCTTCAATTTTACTTCTTATATCATCACTTAATCTGGACTTCTCACCGATAACCCTTACTCTCATATTATTGTTATTAGCTCTTTTAATACAGTCTTTAAGATAATTACGGAGAAGCTTCATTAATGCATCTACTTCATCTTGTGGTCTGTTCCAGTTCTCGGTTGAAAATGCATATACAGTAAGATATTTTATTCCTATGCTGTCTGCATCTTCGCAAATCTGTTCAACTACCTTTGCACCCTGCATATGTCCGTAATTTCTAGGCATAAATCTCTTTTTTGCCCATCTTCCATTACCATCTAAGATAATAGCCACATGATTAGGTATATTCAAATTACTTAATTCTTCTCTTTTAGCCATTAATAATCCTCATTTCTATATATATGCTAAAAGGGATTGCTTACATACTAAGCCTCCCTTTTATCTTCTTACTAAACTGTAAGTATTTCTTTTGATTTTTCTTCGACTGCCTTATCTACTTCAGCAATATATTTATCAGTTAATTTCTGGACTTTGTCTTCTATCTGCTTTAATTCGTCCTCTGATACTTCATTTGCTTTGCTTTCTTTTTTAAATGTATCATTAGCATCTCTTCTGATATTTCTGATTGCTACTTTGGCATTTTCGCCTTTTTTCTTAACATCTTTAACTAATTCTTTTCTTCTTTCCTCTGTTAATTCAGGAAATACTATTCTTATGCATTTACCATCATTTGTAGGTGTGATACCTAAATCAGAGCAAAGAATTGCTTTCTCGATTTCCTTAATAAGGCTTGATTCCCAAGGCTGAATCTGAATCATTCTTGCTTCAGGAACAGATACATTTGCAACCTGCTGTAATGTAGATGGTGTTCCATAATAATCTACTGTTATCTTATCTAAAACATGTGGATTAGCTCTGCCTGCACGTATTGTTGAATAATCACTGTAAAGGCTGTCTAATGATTTGCTCATTTTCTCTTCAAATTGTACTAATTTTTCTTCCATAAAATCCTCCATTTAACGATTATATTGTTTATTATTGTTATATTTAATTCTATTCTATAATTGTTCCCGTAAAATTACCATTTACGGCATTAATTATGCTATCTTTTTCATTTAAGCCGAAAATCTTCATCGGCATCTTATTCTCCATACACAGAACTGAAGCTGCTAAATCGATAACGCCTAATTTCTTCTCTACTACTTCTGAAATAGATAATCTGTCATATTTCTTAGCATCAGGATTCTTATTAGGATCGCTGTCATATACACCGTCAATAGCTTTAGCTGCAAGTATACAGTCAGCTTCTATCTCGATTGCTCTTAATACCATTCCAACATCTGTTGAGAAATATGGATGACCGATTCCACCTGCGAAGAAGCATACCATTCCTTTTCCAAAATATTTATTAGCTCTGTCCTTAGAAAATAACTTTGTAAATGAACCACATTCAAATGGTGTAAGCACCTGTGTCATCATTCCCTCTGTTCTAAAGATTTCTGATACATAAATACAGTTCATAACTGTTGCAAGCATTCCAATTGCATCTGCTTTTGTTCTATCTATCTTCTCGCTTGTTCTGCCTCTCCAGAAATTACCACCACCGATGACAATTCCTACCTGAGTTCCATTATCTACAAGCACTTTTACCTGTTTAGCTACTTTAACAACTGTCTCTTCATCAAAACCTGTTTTCTTATCACCTGCTAATGCTTCACCGCTAAGTTTAAGTAATACTCTGTTTAACTTTTCCATTATATTTATCCTTTCAAATCATTATTTTGTCCGGTGTCAAAATGGTGCTTTGACACGTATCATTACTTGCTGAATGTTTTATCAAATAATGCTGCATAATCAACTTCTGCATAACATTGTGAAATCATTCCCTCGATTGCAGCACCATTATTTACCTGTACTGAACGTGAACGTATATTTCCCTGGATAACTGCTGTACCATCGATAATAACAGGTCCATGAATATCCACATCACCCTGAATAGCTCCTGCAATAACTGCTGACGAACCATATACATTTCCGATAATAACAGTTCCGTTTCCAATCTTCAAATTACCATCACTTGTTACATCGCCATCAATTCTTGCATTATTAGTAAATATCTCTGCACCTCTTGATGAACCGATAATTGTTCCACATACCACAAGCTTACCGCGGCATGCCACATTACCTTTAATCTTACCGTAAATGTTCATTGAACCCTCTGAAACTATATTACCCTCTATCATAGTACCCTTAGTTACTTCGGCTGTTTCCTCTGTTGCAAGGGCTGATTCTTCTGTATTATATTCCTGATTATCTTCCACTTTTTCACCTCTGAGAACGTTCTTTTTCTCCTCTTTATCGTCTTTCATCATCTCGTTTAGCATTTCATCATTAATTTCTGACTGTATATTTTCAACTAAATCTTTTAATAAATCACCTTTTTCAGACTTTTCATCAACAGCTTCCTTATCTTCTTCGTTATCATCAGATGTCTTATCATCTTCATCAAGATAATCACTTATATCGATATTATCAAAATTAAAGCTGTCATCCGGTACATCTTCTTCAGTATTTGTATCTTCAGCATTCTCTTCTGATTCATCCATAGATATATCTTCATCTTCTATATCATCATCTTCACTATAATCATCTGATATATCAGTGTTATCTTCATCATCTGCAGAATTACTATTACCAAATATCTCATTTAATGCAGCCATATCTATATTATTATCACTATTATCGCTACTTTCTCTTGCCATATCCTTTTCTTCTGCCTGTGCTTTAACATCATCAGAAGCTGGTGTATCATCACCATTCACAAGTTCATTAACTGCCTGTGACAGTTCTTCTCTGAAATCCTTTAAGAAACTCATCTTTTTATCCTCCATAATGTTTCTGTAATGGCAAGATTTAAGCCATTAATTTTATTTTCAATACTGCCGACCTTAAATATTATGTATATCCACAATATAATGGTAATAATGACAAGAATTAATAAAGTACGAAGTTTTTTATATCTGTTTATTCTTTTACGTCTGTTTATATCTTCCAAATTATTTCCTTTCATTCCGAAAATATGTTTAGATAATTACGAATCTATTCTTTTCAATTATATATAATCTATAAAGAATTTACATAATTATTTCTGAAAATAAATATCTTTATTTATTCGATAACAATACGCATAATATTCTATCACACAACTTATAAATTGAAAAGTACAAAAAATAAATATTAAAAAAGTCCTAAAAAAATCAGTGCAGTAAATCACCGTTCAAGTGAAACGCGTTTGATTTACTGCACTGTAATAAACTTTGTAGATGGCGGCATTTATGCACACCCAATTAAGAAATATGAGAGAGTGTGTCATAGACGGACACCTTGGCTTAATCGTCTATATTTATTCTAATTCAAATGCCCCTGTATACAAATGGTAATACTTACCTTTTTGTGCAATCAGTTCATCATGATTACCTCTTTCGATAATTCTTCCGTTTTCTAATACCATAATTGCATCTGAATTTCTTACTGTTGATAATCTGTGAGCTATAACAAATGTTGTTCGTCCCTGCATAAGTTTATCCATACCTGCCTGGACTAACTTCTCTGTTCTTGTATCTATGGAAGATGTAGCTTCATCTAAGATAAGTACCGGTGGATCTGCTATTGCTGCTCTTGCTATGGCAATCAACTGTCTCTGTCCCTGACTTAAATTAGTTCCGTCACCTGTAAGCATTGTATCGTATCCTTGTGGCAAATGCTTAATAAATCCATGTGCATTTGCTAATTTTGCTGCATTTATAACTTCTTCATCTGTTGCATCTAATTTACCATAACGGATATTTTCTTTTACTGTTCCCGTAAATAAATGTGTATCCTGTAATACAATGCCAAGTGAATGTCTTAAATCTGCTTTCTTTATCTTATTAATATTTATTTCATCATATCTGATTTTACCGTCCTGTATATCATAAAATCTGTTAATAAGGTTAGTAATTGTCGTCTTACCTGCTCCGGTTGCGCCTACGAAAGCAATCTTCTGTCCTGGTTTAGCATATAATTTGATATTATGAAGAATTATCTTCTTTTCATCATATCCGAAATCAACATCATTAAATACTACATTTCCTGTAAGTTTTGTATAGGTTGTCTCACCTGTTTCATGAGGATGTTTCCATGCCCATATTCCTGTTCTTTCTTCACATTCTGTAATGTTACCATTACTGTCCTCTTTAGCATTTACAAGTGTTACATATCCATTGTCTACTTCCGGTTCTTCATCTAATAGAGTGAAAATTCTGTCTGCTCCGGCAAGTGCCATTACCACACTGTTTAACTGCATTGAAATCTGGCTTATAGGCTGGTTAAAACTCTTGTTAAGAGTAAGGAAACTTGCAAGTGTTCCAAGTGTCATTCCTGAAATTCCTTTAATTCCTAATATACAGCCGACTATCGCACATACTACATAGCTTAAGTTACCAAGATTGACATTAATAGGCATTAAGATGTTAGCGTAGGCATTAGCTTTATTTGCTGCATCGAATAATTCATCGTTTACTTCATTGAATTTCTCTTTACTCTCTTCTTCGTGACAGAATACTTTTACTACTTTCTGTCCCTCCATCATTTCTTCTATATAACCATTTACAGTACCTAAATCTTTCTGCTGCTTAATGAAGAATTTACCCGATTTACCTGCAATATTCTTAGTTGTAAATAACATAAGTGAAACCATTACAAGTGTTATGACCGTAAGTGGAATATTAAGAATTATCATACTTATTAACACATTTATGATTGATGCCACGCTGTTTATCAACTGTGGTAAACTCTGTCCAATCATCTGACGGAGTGTATCTGTATCATTTGTATAAATACTCATAATATCACCATGTGCATGAGTATCAAAATATTTGATTGGGAGACTCTCCATATGTTCAAACATTTCCTGTCTGATACGTTTCATCGTACCTTGTGTAACATTTACCATAATTCTGTTGTATGCATACATCATAATAACACCAATTCCATATATTATGGCAATTTTACCTATCGCAGCCGCCAATGGTCCGAAATCTTTAGATGAATTGTTAAGCATAGGAACAATATAGTCATCTATAAGCTTCTGCATAAAAAGTGTTCCTTTTACATTTGCAAATGCTGAACCAAATATACATATAAGAACTATTATACAATGTAATTTATATTCTTTAAGAATTTCACCCATAAGTCTTTTAGCAATTGACAATGGTGATTTACCACTTTTTATCTGTGGTTTTCTCTTCATACCTGACATATTATTTTTCTGTTTTAAACTATCTTTGCTTATCATATTATCTGCTTTGATTGTATCATTTGATTTAGTAACTTTTTCAGACATATTATTCATCTCCTTTCGTCTGCGAATAATATACTTCTTTGTAAATCTCATTATTAGCAAGTAATTCCTCATGTGTTCCAAAGCCATCTATATGTCCGTCATCTAATACAATTATCTTATCAGATTCCTGGACACTTGATATTCTCTGTGCAATTATAAGCTTTGTTGTTCCCGGAATACTCTTTTTCATATTTGCTCTTATCTTCGCATCTGTTGCTGTATCAACAGCACTTGTAGAATCGTCAAGAATAAGTATCTTAGGCTTTTTAAGTAATGCCCTTGCAATACATAATCTCTGTTTCTGTCCACCAGATACATTGCTTCCGCCCTGTTCTATATAAGTATCATATCCGTCAGGAAATTTTTCTATAAATTCATCTGCACACGCAAGTTTACACGCTGTAACTAACTCTTCATCAGTTGCATTTTTATTGCCCCATCTTAAATTCTCTTTGATTGTTCCGCTGAACAACACATTTTTCTGAAGTACAACTGATACCTCGTTACGAAGTGTTTCAATATCATAATCCTTTACATTTATTCCTCCGACTTTAACTTCTCCATCCGTAACATCATATAATCTTGAAATAAGATTAACGAAACTTGATTTTGAACTTCCTGTTCCACCGATTATTCCGATTGTTTCACCTGATTTAATATGAACATCTATGTCTGAAAGAACCATTTCCTCGCTTGTTGATTTATATTTAAAATTAACATGATTAAAATCAATATCTCCATTTTCTACAGAATAAACCGGATTATCATTATTAGTTAAATCGCTCTTTTCATTTAATACTTCTGCAATTCTTTCTGCTGAGGCCCTTGCCATGGTAATCATTACAAATGCCATTGAAATCATCATAAGACTTATCATTATATTCATTATATAACTGAACAAGCTGACTAATTCACCTGTTGTAAGTTCATTTCCTACAATCATTTTAGCGCCAAACCATGAAAGTGCAAGTATACATCCGTACACAGTTACCATCATTACCGGATTATTAAGTGTAACTCTCGATTCTGCCTTTACAAATAATCTGTATACTTCTTCTATCGCCCTGTTGAATTTCTTATTTTCATAATCTTCTCTTACATATGCTTTTACAACTCTTATCGCATTTACATTTTCCTGGACACTGGCATTAACATTATCATATTTCTTAAATACTTTATCAAACACGCCAAATGCAGAATATACGATAAGTGCAAGGCAGCCACCTAGAAATATAATTGCTACAATAAATATCATACTTAGCTTAGGACTGATTGATATAGACATTATTACGGCTATTATAAGCATCATTGGTGCTCTCGCACACATTCTTATTATCATCTGATAAGCGTTCTGCACATTGGTAACATCTGTAGTCATTCTTGTAACAAGTCCTGCTGTAGAATATTTATCAATATTTGAAAAAGAAAAATTCTGTATATTTTCATACATTCCTTTTCTTAAATTCTTCGCAAATCCTGTACTTGCCTCTGCTGCATATTTTCCATTCAATATACCAAATAGCAACGAAAGCATTGCAAGTACCGCCATCATCGCACCTACTTTATATACGAGTGTGTCATTGCCCTTTCCTATTCCGTCATCAATGATTTTTGCCATAAGTATAGGAATTAAAAGTTCCATTATAACTTCACAGGTAACAAATACAGGTGTCAGTATCGACGCTTTTTTATATTCTTTTATCTGTTTTCCTAATGTCTTAAGCATTACATCTGCCTCCTTTTTTCTTCATATCATTATTCAAATTATCTTTCATCTTCTTCACAACTCTGCGGAATGTTTCTAAGTCCGCTTCATCAATTCCCTCCGCAATCGTCCTCTCAATTCTGCTTATATCCTCCTCGACAAGTTTATTAATCTCCCTTGCCTTATCTGTAAGTACAAGCTTTTTAAGTCTGGCATCATAATCAACTTTCTCTCTGATAATCAGCCCATTTTTCTCCATTAGATTAATTATACCTGTTGCTGTTGAACGTCTGATTTCAAACTTTTCCTCAATGTCACGCTGAAATATATCTTCATCATCATGGTCACTAATATAGCCTATCACAAAGCCATGCACTCCTGTCAGATGTTCGACTTCTTCCTTAGTCTCTGACATCTCCACACGTCTTTTGATAAGATTGTTTAATGCCTTTATTTCAAATCCTATTTCATTGTTTCTCAAGACCAGACCTCCTCTTAATTTTAAATTTGGTATTCTGATACTCTCAAATATGGTATCTAACCTTTAAAGCTTATTAGACAATAAATTAAAGTACATAAAACACTGTTTATGTACTTTAATGATTTATAATTGTTAGCTTCCTAACAATTCTAGCATAATATTTATACATGTCAATAGAATTTTTATGAATTTAATGTGAACTTATATTATTCTCATATCATTCCCTGTTATTTCTTGCAATAATTGATTTCACATCCTCTATATCTTTATCTGTAACTTTCGCAATCTGTTCAATTGTAAAACCATTCTTATGCATATTTAAGATTATTCTTGCCTCAGCTTTTGCTTCTCCTTTTGTTTCTCCTATAGCCTCACCAATCGCAATTCCATCTTCTTTTATTCCCTGGCTTAAGTTACACATAATGTTCACATCCTTTCTTAAATTTTCTTCAATTGGAATATCATACTCTTTTTCAATTATATTTAGTTTATCATCTGCCGAAAGTTCTTTCGATAATAAAGTACCAAGAAGCCTATGTAATTCATATGTTTCATCGTATATGGGAAGCTCATTCGACAATCCTATCATTACTATATTGAATAAATCAATCTTACCTTTCCATTCATACGAACCAATAATATCTTCATTAATAAGATGAATATGTGTCATTGTATTTTCATCCATATTCATACACACCCATATTGAATATACCTTTTTTATATCATCGTAATCTGAATTAATAAAATCTCGTTCTTTCTGTGATGATATCAGTCTACTGACATAAAATATTGCCCTGTTTAATATCTCATATTCCGTCGGTTCATTCTTCTGTGCCTCAACGTTTATGATAATCTGTGACAATCCGTCTTTCATACGCACATAAAAAACAATATCAAATCTTACCATACCCTCATTAATTTCTTCACTTTCAGTATTAAAACCTACAATTCGTTTACTATTTATTTTATAAAAAGAATTAATAAGTCCCTGTTCTATAGATACTCTGCTTATGTATGGTGTTCCCTCTATATATTGAATAACTTCTTTAGGATTCATTCCCCTAAACTCATCTACTGTCTTTGTAAGTATATGTGCTAATATATGTTTCTGTCCTAACAGACGTTTTGCACTTGCATCATATTGTGCATCTTTATCAGATGCTTTTATTGCATTTTTAAATTCTGTATTCATATCCCCTTCTCCTTTTTGTATATAATTTAATTATCTATAAATGTTATTTGAGTATTCATTATTATATACTATTATCACTTTTAAAACAATTGCTAAATCTATTACATTTCCGTTCTTTTAACAATCATAATTCAGATATTTTAAACCCACATTATACAATATAATCTAGTCATTCTTAATTAGCGTTTTCCACTATAAAATCTACATATTACAACTACTCTTCTGTTCTCTTTCCATATCTTTAACATATCTGGCATTGAACTTCATTGTACATTCTCTTAATTCCATTTTTCCCTCTATATATGGTTCATACATTTCTATAATTCCTGATGCGCAGCCATCACACGAAGCATCTATATTACCAAGTGATTCCATTACGATACGTTCACGTTGTTCACGGGTTGTATTTTTAATTAAATATTCTTCCATATAAAATCTCCTTCCGAATTATTATCTTAGCTCTTTATCGCCCAGCGAAGTTTTGTAGATTTAGACCTTGGATTCTCGAAGCACTCTTTAGCACTTGGACGAATAACATCTTTTGAAATCTCTTTATATACACCATCTTTTAATCCCTGTTTAAATGCTTTCTTTACTAAGCGGTCCTCTCCTGAATGGAAAGTCAGAATGGCAACTCTTGCACCTTTATTTAATACCATAGGTAACTTCTCTAAAAAGTCATAGAGAACTTCAAATTCACTATTCACATCTATTCGTAGAGCCTGGAAGGTTCTCTGACATGATTTCTTAACTGCCTCTTTTTGTTCTCTTTCAGGTAAAAATCTGAGAGCATTTTTAACACATTCAGTTAAGTCACTTGTAGTCTTTATCTCTTTTCCTTTTCTAAATGTATCAAATACTTCCTTTGCAATCTCATCTGCATATGGCTCATCAGAATTCTCTATAAGCATGGCAATAAATTCATCCTTTGATAATTCCTTTAAACGCTCTGCTGCTGACACTCCCTTTTGTGGGTTTAATCTTAAGTCTAATGGTCCATCAATCTTATACGAAAAACCTCTTTCCGGATTATCTATCTGCATAGAAGAAACTCCTAAATCAGCTAAGACAAAATCAAATTTCCTATCAGGACTTACTTCATCAATATTAGCAAAATTAATATTCTTAATAGTTAAAATATCCTCACCAAAACCAGCTTCTTCTAAACGCTTTTTAGTCTTTACAGATTCAATAGGATCAACATCAGTCGCAAACATATGGCCCTCGCCTTTTAACTGTTCTAACATCTTGCGAGTGTGACCTCCGTAACCTAGTGTTGCATCATATCCTGTCTCACCGGGTTTAATCTGTAGAACCTCAAGAATCTCATTAACCATAATTGAAATGTGCATTCCGGCAGGTGTCTTGCCTTTTTTCATTATTTTTTCCACATCATCTTTATACTTTTCAGGATTTAATTCTTTATATTTCTCTTTATAATTTCTTGGATGAGTCCCTTTATATCTGACTCTTCTTTTGTGTACCTGTTCTTCTGCCATTATAATCTCCAATATATTTTATTCTAATTTACATCTGATTACGCATCTTGCAGCTCCACTTGATGTACATGTGAAAAGTGTAAGATCCCAATCATCTGTATCCTGCTTATTGATTAAGCTATCTACCTGAGTCGGCTCTAAGATTTCAACCCGTAAAACACTGTACTTATATACCGTTCCATCAAATGTTGTGAAAAATATCTCTTCACCATTTTTAATACTTTTTAATTTACTAAAATGGCTTCTATAGTTATGTCCACCAATTACTAAATCATCTGAATCATAAGAACCACTATATCTGCAAGGTGCTGTATCAAGCAATTCATAGCTGTAATCTGCAAGAATTGGAAGTTCTAAATTCTTCGATGGAACCGACAAAATTCCTAAGAAATTCATGCCATCAATCTGCATTGTACTTGAATTCTGCCCCTCATCAGCATTGTTATTTTCTCCACTATGGTCCTTAATTATCTGTTCGAGCTTAGAAAGATATTTTTCTACTTTCTTCTTTGCATTATACTCACGATAAAAATTATATAAAACCAATGCAAATGCAATCAAAATCAAAAAAACTCCAATTCCAATTAAAGCTTTTCCGATTTTATTTTTCATTCGTATTTTCCTTTCTTTCACTTTTACCATTCTGTAACATTATACCACTACCTATTAATAATGCACCAACTAAAACTAAAAGTACGACTGGCCATACCAATAAACCTGTCTGTGGAATTTTCTCCTCCGGTGTTGTCTCTGGTATCTTTTCTGTTGTCTCCACTGGTGTTTCTGTCTCTTCAGGAACTGTAGGTACTTCTATGCTAGATACTTCCGTTTTTGGAGTTGCGTCTACATCATAATAGATTTTTCCATCAATTTCTTCCGGTACAGTTACAACAAATGGACTAATCTTATAATAACTATCTGTATCAGTCTGCATTACAAAATACATACCAATTTCCAAATCTGTAAAAGATATCTTTCCATCTGAATCAATTTCTTTTGTATAGCCCTTAATTTCATTATCTTCAATATATGCTTTTAAATTATTTACAAATGTATCATCTATATCGTCGTCTATTTCTAACCCACATTTATCGAAATCAGAAGTATAGACATATTCTATATCATTATCACCATTTTCTTTGATATCTGTAACCTTTATAAGGGTAAGTTCGCCAGATACTTTCTTATCAGCGGTACTATTAAATTTCACATTAATACTACCTTTCATATCCATATCTATATCAGAAGCTGTTACTGCAAATGCATTTATGTTCTTTGTCATACTACCTGTAAATGCTACTAACAATATCAGTATAATTATCGATTTTAAATTTTTTCTTTTTATTTTCATTATTCAATTCACCTTATTTCCATTATTGTTTTCTATATTCAATTAATTCATTTAACTATTACTTTCTTTAATCATTATTGCTGTGTTTAAATCATTTTCTTTAACTGTCTTCTGTCTGTTTATCATTTGTTATGTTCAAATCATTTTCTTTAATTATCTTCAAAATTTCCTGTTTTCTTCTTTTACTTCTTCGAATATGTACTGCCATACCGAGTAATAACAGAAACGTAAGTGGTACTGCCATTAATACAGTAACTGTCTTAGTATCTATCTTATATGCATCGGCATATACATATATATTATTTTCATCATCTGAATCTGCTACTCTTACGCCTCTAACTAAAAGTCTGTGCGTATTAATTCCATATGGTGTACACGTTAAAAGTGTACAATAATCTTTACCATCTTCAATCTGTATATACTGCGTATCCCCCGGTGCTACCACCTTAATCTGGTCAATCTCATATACTAATGTCTTATCTAAAACACTAATAGTAAATATATCATGAAGATTTAACTTATCAAGATGTGTAAACAAATCTGCACTTGGAAGTCCTCTATGCCCTGATAGCACACAATGAGTATTTTCGCCTCCCACCGGAAGACTTGAACCCTCAAGATGTCCAACAGCGACCTGTAATACACCATCACTTGTTCCATGATAAATTGGAAGTTCCACATTTATTTTAGGAATGGAAATATATCCCATAATGCCTGTGCCGGATACATCTAAAATATCATTATATCCTTCTACCGCATCAGGATTACTATAATCAATCATTCCTTTTTCATATATTTTCTTATTATAGTCAACTGCTTCATTATACATGGCCTCTTTTTCTTCTTTATCCATGTTGTTTACAATATTGCTATATTCTCTTATTACCTTTTTCTGCTCTCTATTGTTCAGAAAATTACTTACTGTTGGATATAAAACAAGTAGGAGACCAATTAGAAATATTATCCCGAAGAATATTGTAGATAAATGTTTTTTCACCTTAGCCTCCTAGTTATTTGTTTTAATATATTAATTAAATTCTACTTAATTTTTTCTTAACAACTAATGCAATTGCTGCAACTGCCATAAGAACGGCACCACCGATATAGAACATCTTTGTACCCATACCACCTGTAGTTGGAAGATTTGATTTCTTTGTATTAGGAACTTTAACTGTTACCTTACCATTATCATAATCTGTAGAAACGAGTTCTGCAGGTGTATCAACTGTTGCTGTAATAGCTGTAATAGCTGCATCAGTTATTGTTGCATCAATTTTAATAGTAATATCCTTTGTAATCTGCTGATATCCACCTGTTGGTGCTGTAATTTCCTTTAATTTGTACTCATCTTTTGCATCTAAACCGATGATTTTTATTACTTCTGTTGCTGATGATGTTAATACACATTCTGTTACGCCTTCATATGAATCAACCCATTCTGTTACTTTATTGTTTGCATCTAATTTTGCATATTTACCTGCTGAATTAATTAATACGAATTCTGCTCCTGTAAGTTTATCGCCTGTATTTGAATCATACTTATTTACATCAAGTTCGTATGTAAATACTACTACCTTATCCTCTGGTGTTTTATCTGTTGTATTTTTAGTACCATCTGCTTTAACATTTGGGTTATTTGAATAAACTAAATCAACTGTGTTTGGGTTACCTGGATTACCAATTACTGCAGCATCATTTAAAGAAGCCTTATATGTTACAATAATCTTATTGTCTTTTGTTAAACCTGTTGTTGCTGCATTAGCTTTTAAATTTGTACATGTAATTGTTACTTTTCCTGCTATTGATGTATCAACTGTAAATGCACTTGTAATATCTGTTCCATCTTCACTATCAATTGTTACTTTTACACTTGTTGAATCAAAGTCCATTCCTGTAAATGTATCTTCGAATTGATATGTGTAATACTCATAATTAGCATAATCTGTTGGAAGTGTACCTGTTAATTTGAATTCTACTTCCTGTTTAAGCTCTGCATCTGCAACTTTTCCCCATGTATCTGTAGAATCTTCTTTAACCTGTTTCTCTACTGTAGGTACATCTGACTTTGGTTCAATTGTGATTGTATTTCCTGCTACTGCTACTAAATATAATGTATATGCCTCTGCTTTATTATTATCATCTAAAATACTATTATCTTTATCTTTAATTAAATAGTAACCAGATGGTACAGTTGCTGAAGCATTAGTATCTGTAATTTTTACTGTTGCATTTGCACTTACTAACTTTGTCTCATCGACATATTCAAGAATCTTATTTAACTTAACTCTGTCAGAAGTATTGCTTGCTACATTAGCTAACTCATTAAGAGTTGCAGATGGCACAGCATCACCTACATTTTCAGTGTCTGTTAACTTTGCTACAGTACCATATTTAGCATTTGAAAGAGTATTATTTGAATCAACATCTCCTGTAAATATCTGGTATACTTCATAAGTATGTCCATTTTTAGGGCCATTAACAGTTACATCAGCTGCTGATGCAATTGTTCCCATTGATAGTGTTGTTACAACGGCTAATCCCAATGTAACAATTTTCTTAATAATTCCTTTTTTCATTTTCATCGTAATCATTCCCTTTCTTACCTTTTATTAAATATATATAGCATATACAACTTACTAGCATAATCGCAAACCCTGTATACACTAGTTTTTCAGCGCCAAATCCACCTGTTTTAGGTAAATTATAACGCATTATATAATAGTTATTAACTGTTGCAGTACCCGAATTACCATCAGTAGCATTTTCGTCTGCAGTTACTACATCACCCGGCTTATATTCATAATTATTAAGCTTATATGTAGCATTATCTATTTCATAGTAATTATCTCCATTCTTAACACATTCCACAATCCTGTACATTAACTTCACTCTATCTGCACTCAGATAATCATCATAAACATCTAAATTATCTATCTGCTTTTTATAGGATTCTGTACTCTGAAGAGTATAATTACCATTTTCAACATCTGTCCAGGTTGTACCATTATCCTTTGACACCTGTAATTTTACATATATATTATCAGGTCTTGTCTGTCCGTCATCATTATGCCAATTTTTCTGTATCGTAATTGATGTTATAGGTTTCTTGGCATTTACAACCGTATATGTATCTTTATTACCTGTATTAAGAGTCTCGTCATATGTGATTACACCACTAAATGTATTGTTGGTAAATGTAATCTCTCCTGACCTTACTTCGTCACCATTGCTTTTTTCTACAAGTACCGTATTTTTAACAATGCCCGTATCATCAGAAGTTGACTCAGTTACGGTGTATTCCGTTCCAACCGGAATTCCCGTAATTATCGGAGTTCCAACCACCGGACTTCCATTTAGCGTATACGTAAATCCCAAATCAGTCTTTGTTGCAACGATTACAACCGTTACTTCTGCCTCTCCTGATTCCGTTGTCAATCCAATTCCGCCAATATTACTGAATTTGATTGTAAATGTATATGTTCCACCAACTTTTAATGGTGCAGAAGCAAGTTCTGTTTTCTCTATGCTCAAACTACCCGTTCTTACTTTGTTGGTGTAATTTAAACTGATTGAAATATCACTATTATCACTATCAGGTGAATCATATGATCTGAACACTATTGTATTGGCATCACTAGGTTTTTCCTCTATACCATTTTTTGAATACTGACTTTCATTTGCACCGGTTTCAGTACCAAGCGTGTCTAGAATCTTTTCGATTCTTCCATCATCAATTCCTAACAATGTATTTGAACCATCTGAAATAACACTTTTAGTTATGCTGCCTCCATTTGATGGTAATACAGAACTTGATGGTGTACTATAAGTATAACCTCCGGTAATATCTGTACTATTATTAACTACAGTTACATTTGTATCATATAATGCTTTCTGTGCATCATTAAGAATTTCATTAATCTGTATGTAACTTCCTTTTCTAAATTGTTCATTAAATATAGCTTTTTTTCCTGTTGTCAGATTAAATGTTCCGTTTCCATCTACGGTTCCCATACCTGATGAGCTTGTTGAAGTCTTTACAATATCCTCTACTGAATATTCTGCACCGGCAGCATTTTCTAAATCTCCACTTGTTGCAGAGCCATAATCTTTAATTCCTTTCTGGCTTCCTGCATCAAGTAATGCAAAGCTCTTAAACACAAAATTATCAAAGAACGTATAGGTCTGAACATCATTTTCAACACCAATAGATTTTATTTTAGATGTATCGAGCGTATCATAACCTGTTAATTTAGTAATATTCACAGATAAATTGTACCATGTGGATGTTACCGATATTGAACCACTACACACATCATCTGTTAAGTTACCATATGCTTTATTTCCATTTTCATCTTCAACAACTATATAGATTGAATCTTTTAATTGTCCTGTTGTTCCACCTTCTGTTGCCACACCAAATGTCAGGAAATTTCTGCCCGTAGCATCTATACTTCCACCGCTATCTGAAGCAAAAGATATAAGCCTTCTATTTCTTGTAGTATTATCAGATGCTGTTCCACTTGCCGTCCATTTAATTACATTACTATGGGAATTATACGAACTTATCTTTCCGGTAGTCTGATATGCTCCGGTTCCCTGTCTAATATTACTTCCAAATGTAATATTTCCCGTAAAATCCTTTGCAAATGTTACATCGGACAAATTATTATCTGATGATACATATGCACCATAATGTGTAGCTAAATTCTTAATATTATAGTCAAATGACAATTTACTATTGAAATAATCTTTAAATATACTGTTTACATCAGTTGAATCAACCTCTTTAGATACTTCAAGAGTATCAACTACATTCATACTGAATGCAAGTGATAAGTTTGATTCCCACTGACCTCTTTCCATGAAGTAGATAACCATTTCATGAGTCTTACCTGTATCATAACTTGTTGGCTGTTCACCATCGATTACACCTGATGTACTGTAGTAATACTTATCCGTTATGACCCTGTTTGCATTATTACCAGATGCAATATAATTTAATTGTCTTGCCAAATTTGAATCATATGTTGAATCATTTGAAGCTGCTGCTTTAGCCTTTGTCACATATGCGCTGTTAGTCCCAAAGTCTATAAGACCTGCAACATATCCATGGTCACCACCACAATCTAATACTAATTTTCCATCGATAAATACCCACACATCATCATCACCTGAGAATCTGAATTTAGATGAATAAAAGTTTCCATCTGTTCCCTGTACGGTACCATCGCTGTTAAGTTTAAAATTAATTGTAATCTTATTACCAAAGCCGTAATTGTAATATGAACTGTTATTATCTTCTACCCCATTATTCAATGGAAAGAAACCATATTTATTTTTATTTAAATTAGTCTCAATTCCATCAGCTAATGGGTTACCTGTAGAATCGAGGTTTAAACTGTTATTATTAACCGTTCCTGCTGTTCCGTCTAACAGATATCTTCCCTCAACCTCACTATTCTTCTTAAGCTCTAACGAAGTTGAAGCACTATCAAACCACCAGTAGTTAACCGGCTCATCAAATATCTGCTTTCTTGTAAATGGGAAATCTACTTTTTCATAATATTTACCAACAACTGCGTTTTTCGAGTTATTTCCACTAAGGAAATTTTCATCAAAATGAGGATCAATAATATCATTAGTTGTACCCTCCAAAATAGGATATCCATTAATTAAATTACTTTTTACAATTCCAATTGTTGCATAATCATAATATCCTGAAGAAACATTTCTATAATCTCCATTTTTATTCTCAATAGAGTTATTAAGAGAAAGGAAATTATGATTTGGTAAATTATTAACTTTATCTGAACCATATAAGTTCAATGTATCATTTAGTCCTGCAAAGTAAGGAGTTCCGAAATCAAGAATACTTGGCTGGAAATGTCCTGTGTATATAGGATATTTTACTCCCGCACCTGAATATGCACTACTTAATGTCTGGTTAAACTCTCTAAATGGCATATATCTTCGGTTGTTATTATCATCTGTATTAGCCAATGCACCACTAGAATATGTATCTCTGTTCTTTCCATTTAATTCATAATCTGTATAATAGTCATACATTGATGAATTAACCCATAAGATACCGCCATCTGTATTCTTTGTTCCGGTACTTATATTGACTATTTCAGCATTTCTATCCTTTTCAGCGTCTTTTGTCTGTGAAGTATTAGTATCTTCATCAAATGTTCCCCAATATCCACCTCTCAAAGTATTATCATATAATACTGTATCACTTGTGTCAGCTATGAAACAGTTCTGAGTATCATCTTCAGGACTGCTTACAATAGTATTAGCACTATTATTCCAACCCCTTGTTCCCTCGCTCATAAACTGGAATTTAGTATATGATGCATCTATCTTCTCATTAGTTACATAGATAAGCTGTCCATCGTATGAATCATATCCATTAACGACTTTCATTTTATAATCAGTTGTACCCGATGAATTTGTAGCCCTGCATATAAGATCTTTTCTGGAACTATTATCTGGACCATATGTAGGAATTAAATTCTGGTAACAATACAGCGAATCTGTCGAAACATATTTAAGCTGTGAATATGTTGCATCAAAATAAATATACCTGCTTCCGGCTACATAATCACCGGCAGATGTATCAATACTATCACCCTTAAGTCTAACAAGATTACCACTTAAGTTACTCAGGCTGAAGCTTATGCTTTTTCCATCATAGGTAAGTGTCAACTGTGTGTTTTTAAGAATCTGATAACTTTCTAATATTCTGAAAGCTAAAGCATCTTTATTAGTTGTTAATTTTGTAAGATCATATTCTGTGCCATTTGCAACAATCTTAGCATTTGTAATATTTCCAAAAGATGCAGTATTTATATAAATAGTAGTATCTACATAATCAAAATACCATTTATCTGCTGTAAAGGCTCCTCCGCCCTCGGCATATACAACATAATTGCTTTCTGACACTAGCGATATCTCATTTGTTGGATTATACTCACTTGCTGAATTTTTTCTTACGAATTTAATTTTTCCTTCATTACTAAAATCTGAAGGAAGAACAAATTCCCATAGCCCATTACTACCTGCATTCTTACAATCTATATATGTCTGATTACCTGAAGTATTATAGTAATACATTCTTGCATAACAATCATCATATGTAAACCAGGTCGTTCCCGATGCATCTAACCATATAGAATCTCCTGCCTGTGGAACACGATTCACTGCACTCTGATATTCTGCTTTTGCAACACTTGGTGTCTTTTCCTCTACTGAGGCATCATTAGTCATTGATATACCAATAATTTTCAACCTCCATGAAACACCAATCACTATAAGAACTGCTAACATTGATATAAACATTGCTATTCTATATTTATTCTTATTAATAGCTTTCTTTTTACTGATTTGTTCATTAACTATATTTCTCATATTATCACCACTAATATTAATTAACCTTTCCTAATTTTCTTAAAGGCCAAACCCGAATCATTACCTTGCCGGCAATCTGATCCTTATCAACACAACCAATTATAGTATTTCTACTGTCTATTGAAACTGATCTGTTATCACCAAGTACGAAATATTTACCTTCCGGTACCTGGAATGGATATGTAATATTGCTTTCTCCTAGTGCCTTCTCATTAACATATGGTTCATCGATTACTTTTCCATTTACTTTTACATTGCCCTCATCGTCGATTTCCACAACATCTAAGGGACCTGCAATAACTCTTTTCAATAACAGTTTATTTTGCCAATAGAAACCACATATATCACCTGTTTTGAATTTATTTGTTTTATACAATACAACTATATCATCATCATCTAAGCTAGGCTCCATACTTTTTCCCGAAACCTGAAGTACCGGCAATATCAACGTCGCCACAAGTGATGCAACAGCTGCAATAACTATTAAAATATAAATTATATTAAATATTATTCTAAAGTGCCTCTTTCTGTGTTCTATACGTTCTTTTTCAGCATTTACTTCCTCTGGTGTGGGAATAGGTATTGAATTTTTGCTCTTATTACTTTCCTCCATAATCATCACCCGTCTATTTTTCGTTTCATATATTCTCTTATCTCTTCCCTCGCCATACTCTTAACTGATTCTACATATTGATCAGCAGCAGCCTGGGCAGTTTCAAATACTTTATTCAGCTTCAGGCTTGCTTCTGCAATTGAACCTGCATTATTTAAAATAATATTTTTCTCATTGAGCATTTTCATTAACTTTTTATTCTTATTCGTAAGGACAGTGTTTTCCTTCTGAAGTTCTATAATTATATCTATCAGCTCTGCTCTTCCTAACCTTTTTAAATCTTTATCTGCCATTGCATCACTCCAAAAATATATACACAATTTTTCTGCTATTATAATAAGGAAAATATTTCCTGTCAATTTATTTTTTTGTAATTTTCAGATATTATCCTTGTAATTTTTAGATATTCTCTGCGATATAATCAGCAACATAAATTCCGCTTGCAGACGCATGGGATAATGAGTGTGTTATTCCACTGCCATCTCCAATTACATAAAGTCCCTTATGTTTAGTTTCTAAATTATTATCAAGTTCAACTTCCATATTATAGAATTTAACTTCAACACCATATAAAAGTGTATCATCATTTGCTGTGCCGGGTGCTACTTTATCTAATGCGTAAATCATTTCTATAATACCATCTAAGATACGTTTTGGAAGTACAAGACTTAAATCTCCCGGTGTTGCTGCAAGTGTAGGACGAACCGTACTCTCTTTAATACGTTTTTCATTACTTCTTCTACCTCTTACAAGGTCTCCGAATCTCTGAACAATAACTCCTCCACCAAGCATATTAGATAATTTTGCTATACTCTCGCCATATCCATTACTATCTTTAAATGGTTCAGAGAAATGTTTTGCAACAAGTAGTGCAAAGTTTGTATTCTCTGTTCTCTTTGCCGGATCTTCAAAGCTATGTCCATTTACGGTAATAATGCCATTTGTATTCTCATTAACAACGATTCCATATGGATTCATACAGAAAGTGCGGACTTTATCCTCAAATTTCTGTGTACGATAGACAATTTTACTTTCGTATAATTCATCCGTAAGATGCGAGAAAATAACTGCCGGTAATTCTACACGAACGCCTATATCTACACGATTAGATTTCGTAGGAATGTCTAAGTCTGAACAGACTGATTCCATCCATTTACTTCCGCTTCTGCCAACAGAAATTATACATTCACTACATTCTGCTTCTCCATTTTCATAGACAACCTTATATCCATCATCTAACTTTTCAATGCTATTAACAGGTGTATTAAAGTAGAAATCAACCTTATCTTTTAAATCTGCTAAAAGATTTTCTAACACAATATAATTAATATCAGTTCCAAGATGTCTTACTGATGCATCTAATAACTGTAATTTATTCTGCATACAAATCTTCTTAAACTTTGTATCCGTTGTAGAGTACATGCGTGTTTTGGCTCCACCATATGCACAATTAATTTCATCAACATATTTCATTAAATCAATTGCTTTTTCTTTACCAATATATTCGTATAATGTTCCACCAAAATCATTTGTAATATTATATTTTCCATCTGAAAATGCACCTGCTCCGCCAAAACCACTCATAATGGCACAAGATTTGCACTTAATGCACGACTTAACTTTATCTCCATCGATTGGACATTTACGTTTCTCTAATGAATAACCTTTTTCAAATACTGCAACTTTGAGTTCCGGTTTCTTCTTCATCAATTCATATGCCGAAAAAATTCCACCCGGACCTGCCCCAACGATAATTACATCATATTTCATATTTGTAGCCTCCATTTCATTGGTATCTGTTAAATATAATACCATATAATTGCTGCTTGTACTATAAAAATTACTAATATTATAACTGCTAAGATTAAATTAGAGTTATAGGTCAAGATATGTTAATGACCAGCCCCGCTATCAAACGTTCCATCCTATAGCTCTTAGTTAATGTGAAGTATCTACATCACAAAAAAGCCACCAAATACACAGTTTCCCATATATTTAGTGGCTCTAAATATTCTAAATTAATCTTTCAGATTAGTTTCCCATCTGTTTAGCAACTTCTGCTGCGAAATCTTCCTGTTTCTTTTCGATACCTTCACCTGTTTCATAACGAACAAAACTCTTGATAGCGAAATCAGAACCTAAATTCTTAGCAACCTGAGCTACATACTGAGCAACAGACTGTTTTCCATCTTCTGCTTTAACATATGTCTGGTCAAGAAGGCAGATTTCTTTAAGCTGTTTAGAAACACGTCCTTCAACAAGACCATTGAAGATTTTGTTCTCAACGATTTCAGCTTTGTCAGCTAAAGCAATTTCAGCTAACTGAGCTTTTGCTTCATTAGAAAGGAAGTTTGGTAAGTAATTCATATTGCTCTTCTTCTCTTCGTAGATAGCAATATCTTCATCACTCCATACTTTATCAGCAACTGCTTTTTCAATTAATTTTGTTAAAATTGGTTTTGGAAGTGTAAATGTATCATTTAATGCACTTTCAACTGTGATTTCTCTTAATTTAGCGATTTCATCTGCTGAGATATCATTTCTGCTTGTATATTTTGGATTAAGAGCTGCAATCTGCATAGCGATGTTCTTAAGAGCTTCTTTAGCTTCATCACTTGTGTTAGATGTTGCTGCTTCTACTAAAACACCAATTTTTCCACCTGCATGGATATATGGAACGATGATTCCATCTGATTCCATTTTAACAAATCTTCTGATTGTTAAGTTCTCACCGATAACAGCGATCTGGCTTACTAATTCATCTTTAACTGTCTTAGATGTATCTAATAACCATGTTTCTGCCATAAATGCATCGATATCTTTAGCTGATGTAGCTAATACCTGATCTGCAACATTGGCAACAAATGTCTTAAATTTATCATTCTTAGCAACGAAGTCTGTCTCTGAGTTAACTTCAACGATTGCTGCTGTCTTATCATCTTTAACTACTGCTAATACAGTTCCTTCTGCTGCAATTCTTCCAGCTTTCTTAACTGCTGTAGCTTCGCCTTTTTTTCTTAATAATTCTATAGCGCCATCGAAATCACCGTCTGTCTCAACTAAAGCATTCTTACATGCCATAACACCAGCGCCAGTCATTTCTCTAAGCTGTTTTACCATTTTAGCTGTAATTTCCATTACGTAAATCCTCCTGAACCGATATTTTCTATTTTTGTTCAAAGTCGAACAGGTAAAGCCTGTCCGACTCTAAGATATTTTTATTATTTCAAATATTTATAAATCTAAACTATTAAATTAACAATTATGCTTCTGTATTCTCTTCTGCCTCATCAGCAACTGCTTCTGTTTCAACAGCTTCAGCACCCTGATTAGCTTCGATAACTGCATCAGCCATCTTAGATACGATTAATTTAACGGCTCTGATTGCATCATCATTACCTGGAATAACGTAATCAAGTTCTTCTGGATCACAGTTTGTATCTGCAATACCGATAAGTGGAATACCAAGTGTATGAGCTTCCTGTACGCAGATTCTTTCTTTCTTAGGATCAACGATGAAGATTGCATCTGGAAGATTCTTCATATCTTTGATACCGCCAAGGTTCTTCTCAAGTTTATCCCATTCTTTCTTGATTTCAATAACTTCTTTCTTAGGAAGAACATCAAATGTTCCATCTTCAGACATTTTTTCGATTTCTTTTAATCTCTTAATTCTGCTCTGGATTGTCTTGAAGTTAGTAAGCATACCGCCTAACCATCTTTCGTTAACATAGAACATTCCGCATCTTTCAGCTTCTGTCTTAATAGCATCCTGTGCCTGTTTCTTTGTTCCTACGAAAAGGATTGTACCGCCATCTGCTGCGATATCAGAGATTGCTTTATAAGCTTCATCTACTTTACCTACAGATTTCTGTAAGTCGATGATGTAGATACCATTTCTCTCTGTGTAAATGTATGGAGCCATCTTAGGGTTCCATCTTCTTGTCTGGTGTCCGAAATGTACACCTGCTTCAAGTAACTGTTTCATTGAAATAACGCTCATTTTTCTACCTCCATTGGTTAATAATCTTTCATATACGTCACCTTTCTGCATCACCCCGAGCATGGGCACCAATACAGAAATCAGCATATGTGCTATTTGTGTCTATAACACAGCCTTGTAAGTTTATCACAAAGTTTTTATAATTTCAAGTATTTTTACTACTTTTTCTCACATTTTCCAACATTCTTTTTGTATTTTTACTTTTTATTTATCTAATTCAATCCCTATCTTGTAATAGCAGATACAATCTCACTATATGATGCACCTTTTCTTATCTCATATGTACCAACTCTTAGTCTGCTTTCATATCCGTTATTATACATATACATATTGAAATCATAACCACTTTCAACTACTCCATATTCTTCTAATAATCTTGCTACTTCATTAGAAATCATACCTGATTTTATAACTAATGTAACCGTATCACCGGAAGCATCTATATTACCATCTGTTGTATCCTGTGGTATATCCTCTCCACTGGTAACTTCTTCTGTTGTAACCTCAGGCATATCTAACTTAGTTGTTGTCTCATTCTGTGTAGTTGTCTCTATATTCGTTGTAGTTTCATTCTGCGTTGTTGTAACATTCTGAGTTGTTTCTGTCTTGTTCTGTTCGTCTTTTGTTTCACTACCTTTGTTATTATCATCTGTAGCCTTATTATCTTTCGTATTCTTGTTATCTTTCGACTCTGTTTTAATAACATTTCCCGAAGAACTTGTATGTGTTTTCTGATTTGATGCAAGATTATTATGGATTGCCATACCTATCATACAAATAATTGTTGCAAACAGTACGCCTGTTCCAAAACCTCGCAGATAATATTTAAACTTCATTTTCTTATTCAACCTTTTTAACTTTTTTATCTTTATTATTTCTCTTTGATTTTATATAGAAAATCTTTGATTACATTTTCATTTATTAAATTATTTTATAATTTCATTATTTATATTTCTGTCTTATCTTTTCTTATTCTTATATAAATCAATTACTAATCTGACTTCACCCATACCAAGGTTTAATTCTTTAGCAATATCAATATTTGACATACCTTTTGAATATAATTCAAGAATTTTATTATTGTTGTTCTTCTTCACATCTTTATGTGCGATTGCAACAACTTTATTCTTCTTACTTGTATTCGAATTAAGATTTTTCTCTGTTTTATCTCTATTGTCTTTAGATGCTGAAGTTGTCACATTTCTGTTAATATTATCTTTAGACATTATATTAACATTCACATTATTATCAATAGCAAGAGTTTTATCAGTATCTTTTTCCTGTAGAGATGAAAAATCTTCTTTCATATCTGAAATATCTGAAACTGTTTCTTTACTCGCTTTTGTATTTTTTATATTGTCGTTTATCTGGTTATTTACAAATATTTCTGACTCATCAGATTTACCCGTATTCTTATTATTAGCTATGACGTTTATGCTTCTCTTTATATTTTCTACGTCTTTAACAGCATTTTTAACTTCTTTTTCCTTTTCGTTAAGCATACTGTATAGAAACATTACTTCATCATGGTTTTTATCAATTTCTTTTAAGACATTGTCTGAATAATCACCAACAGCCATTATCTTTTCACTTGATAATTTGTCCATCTTTGCTTCTGTCTCTTCGATTCTGTCATCTAATATATGGTCAACAGCTTTACTGACCTGCTCTTCTAACATAGCTTCTGTTACGCCACTGTTATTCTCATTAGTATTATCATTTTTCTCTAATGTTTTTGCAAATACAAAGCTGCCGATTATCGCAGTAACTCCTACGATTATGAGAAAAATTTCCATTCCTGCCATTTTAACACCTCGTCCGCTTCCTGACTCTATAATATTTTTAATAAAACGCTGCTCAGACTGTAACATCAAATGAGCCTGACTGTTTTCTTACAACAGTGCCATCTTCATCTTCTTTTTTCTTTTTATTATACTGTCTGCTGTAATATGTTCCATTGCCCTCTTCTTTAGCATCGAATTTATTCTCTTTTGCATCAGCATTATCCTTTTTATTCACATTTTCGTGTTTAATTATTGACTTCTGCTGTTGCTGATTTTGCACATTCATATGCTCATACTGAGGCTTAATATCCTCATTCTGCTTTATTATTGAAATATCCTGTGCTCTTTGTACAACACCATTAAATTCTAGTGGACCAATCATTTCTTTATCCTTTCCTATAATGGTTGCATTTTAACTTCGCAATCTATTTTTCTGAACTCACAATAACTTATTTCATTAGTAACATTATAATATTCTCCGGCTACTATTAATTGTGTACCCGGATATACATAATTCTGTACCTTAATGCATGCCTGACTGTTATTATCATTTTGTTCTTCAAGTCCTGCTAACTCTTCCTGTAATGAATTCAATTCACCCTGGAGAGTCTGCATATTAACTAATGCCATCTTTAATTCAATCTTCTGCTCATCTTTAATCATACCTGATTTAAGACGTTTATTAAGTACCTCTGCTCTTTGGACATTTAACTTATATTCGTTATTCTTATCTATCAGTTGTTTCTTTATATTAGCTATTCTATCCTGTAATTCCGGGTCAAAACCTACTTCGACAACTGTCGAGATTCCCATTCCCGAACCGATTGTCTTAGCCTCAACTGTGGTTAATGTTCTTATATGACCTCCGATTATGTGTCCTCTTTGTCCATTAACTCTTATATCGCCTTTTGCCGATACCTGGCACTGGATTATTGCCGCAGCCTCTATATATCCACCCGAATATACTCTTGCACTTTCAATGAATTTAGTAACTATATTTCCCTTTGCAATAATCTTTCCTTTTGCCATTCCCTGCATACCATGTCGTAATATTACCTGACCACCGGAAATGAGTTCAGCTCCCTCTACCGAGCCGAATACTTCGATATCACCTGTTGCCTTGACTTTAAAGCCTGTTCGCACATTTCCATGTATTATTACATTTCCCTCATAATCGATGTCGCCTGTAGAATTATCAACATCTCCCGGTACATCATAGCAATCCGATACAAATACCCTGTCGCCCTCTAAAATGGCATGTCCATTTACTTCTGAAATAATACTTAATCCATCATCTGATAACTTGATATTTTTACCATATTTTAACTTAACATCTTTAACAGGCTTTGGATTAATATATGCTCCCATTATATCTATGCCACTTTCGCCTTTGTCAGCCATATGTAATATAGCTAATTTGTCTCCTGCCTTTATGTGGCTTATATTATTAAGCTGATGGAAATCAACTGAACCATCGTCATTATGTTTTGGACGTATTCTTCTGTCTGTGTTGAATAAATATTCTATACTGGCATTCGTACCCTCTCTGACCGCCTTACCTCTGGATACAATAAAATCTGTGCAATATATAGGAGTTTTACTTATAACCTGAAATACTCTTTCGTCAATTCCGTATTTAATGCCAAGTGCTTTCAAATCACCTTTCATCTCATCTATATCCATTCTCTTACCATCATTACTTGGAGGATAAAATCTGACTTTTGCTTCCATCCTGTCATTAGAAATAGTAATCTTCATATATTCATTAATCGGATAACCAACATAATTAGAGATAAATACAACCTTTTCCTCTGTCAGATTGTTTATCTCCTTATTTAGCTCTACTAACTGGTAATCATCTATTTTATTATAATCTAAATAAGACATTATATCGTTAATGTCTAATTTCTGCCCATTTCCTTTTTCCGGAAACAACTTTAATGAAGTTCCCTCTTTACTTCTGACAACTTGAAAATATCCGTTTACATTTTCCATTCTATTCCTCCATACATTCTTACATAATTATAAGGTTAAAATCTCCATATAATCGCCTAATTTCACTTTCATCTTCTGCAATGCTTTCGTATGCAACTGAGATACTCTAGATTCAGATACCTCAAGTATCCTACTTATTTCTTTAAGTGTAAGCTCTTCATAATAATATAACAGGATTACTTTTCTTTCTTTATCAGTTAATGTCTCTAGTGAATCCATAAGCTGCTGCTTGACTTCATTCTTAAGTGCAATGCTCTCAGGCTGTTCATATGAATTAGACTTAATTACATTAACTTCTTTCTCGCCTGCTGCCTCAACGAATTCATCAAGTGAAATAATATTAGTAATCTTAGCCTGTCCCTGCCAGTTTATGAGTTCTTCAGTCTCTATTCCTAATTCACTTGCTATTTCTTCGTCTTTAGCCGGTCTGCCATACTGAGTTTCTATTTTACTTATGGCTGCTTCCATCTTCTTCTGCTTCTGTCTTAACGACCTTGGAATCCAGTCCATCTTTCTTATCTGGTCTAATATAGCTCCTCTTATTCTGAGACTTGCATATGTTTCAAATTTTACACCTTTGCCATAATCGAATTTATCTATTGCATCAATTAATCCAAAGATTCCATATCCGACTAAATCATCATATTCCACATTATATCCCAAATAAATACTCAGTCTTCCGGCAACAATCTTAACAAGCGGAGCATATTCAAGTATTATTTTATCTCTTATTTCACTATTCTTAGTGCTCATATACTCTTCCCATAAATGGTTTCTTGAGTTCTCGTCCATCGTTGCCTCCAAGTCTCTTTATCTTTACTCTTTATTACTTTACTAATATTTAACTAATCTTCTTTTGTACTCTTAGAATTTTCTTTTTTGTCTTTTTTGTTATCCTTTTTACTATCGTTGTTGTCTTTATTGTCTTTATTATCTTTATCCGTATCTTCTTCCTGAGTGTTCTCGCCATCTTCCTCAAGAACATCTTTCATAGTCTCTACTACCAGATATTTTTCCGCAAACATTTTAATAAATAAACCTAATACTAAAAATATTACGCTTGTTGCCAATACAATAAGCATTATTTCTCTGGTTGTATATTTGAAATAAATAGTCGCTATGCACGCTACAAAGTCTGCTGCTAACATAACTATTGATGGTATATATCTGGTTCTGTTCATATAGACCACTCTCCTGGTTTGTCATTCACTTTTCTAAATCACTTTTTCAGTTTTACCTACTGCTCTTATAATCAGATTTCCGTTATTTGAATCAAATATTATGGTTCTTCCGTAATTAAGTCCCGTATCCTCTGCGATAATAGGTATTCCTAAATCTGCTAAAATTCCTTTTGCGGCTTCTACATTCTTCTCACCGACACGCATCAGTTCATTGTTAGCGGAACCATACGAGAACATCTGTGCTCCGCCTGCAATCTTGGCTATCAGGTCATTCTTCCTTGAGCCACTGTTAATCATACTTTCAAACATATCTAAGATTCCGGTATCTGCAAATTTTGCTCTGTTTGCATTATTTCTAATCTTAGTGCTGTCAGGCAGCATTACATGTACCATACCACTTAATTTGGTTTTTACATCATATATTACGACTCCAACACATGAACCCAACCCAAGTGTCGTAAGACCCTTAGGTGGTTCACATATTTTCATATCAGCCATACCAACCTTCACAATTTCATCCATTTTGCTGATTTCCTCCTAGACACCTAAAGATTCTAAGATTTTCTCATAAGATTCAAGTTCAGGAACGAGAATATAGTAGCCACTTATAGTTTCATTATTATCAGCAGCCTCATCAAATTCTGTTTCTATAAGAAGAACTTTATCTCCTATTTTGCCAAATTCGATTGCCGGAACGCTTAATATCGCACCGGCCATATCAATTTGAAGCATTGGAACTGATACATCAATTTTTAAATTAGTCATTTCAGACAGTGAACGTAAGTATGCGCCTGAAATAATATTTCCGATTTCCATTACTGCGGACATTTCCATGTCATCAAAATTAAGACTATCATCTTCTCTTCCCATTAAGATATTAACGAGATTCTTTGCAATTGCCTCATCTAACAGAAACATCATCATACCATTTACATCTCCGCTTAACATAATGAGTATGCCTACCATTACATTTTCTTCGCAGCCGATTATGGTAGATATTTCATTAAAATCCACCAGTCGTACATGAGGTACTCCTATGTCTACTTTTTTATTAATCATCTGAGCCAATGCAGTTGTCGCATTACCTGCGCCAATGTTACCAAGTTCTTTAAGAACATCATATTGCATAGAGCTTAATTCGTTTAAATCTATTTTTGACATGACACCACGCTTTCAGCTTACTGATTTTCAGCGATTACATTATTTATGTTAAGTAATGAAATTAATGTATTATTATTGTTGTTTTTACCGATTCCACAGATATATTTAGACAATTCGTCCTGTGCATCAATTGCCATCTTATCAACGTCCTGTTCTGATAAATTAACAACTTCTTTAACCATATCGACAATTATTCCAATTGGCTCCTGTTGTTCAGGCTTAAGAATAATTATTCTTGTCTTATCTGTAAATACGTCCTCTTCTAATTCAAATCTTCTTCTAAGACTCATAATAGGAACTATCTCGCCTCGGAGATTAATTACACCATTGAAATATTTCTGTGACTTTGGAACTCTTGTTATCTTCTGCATCTTAACTATATTATCCACATAGCTAATGTCTATTCCGTACTGTTCCTCACCGATATTTACAACTATATATTGTTTTGTTTCAAGTTTAGTTTCTAATTTGTTTGTATCCACTTTAGCCACCCCCATTATAATAATGTGTTAACATCAAGAATAAGGGCAACTTCGCCATCACCTAATATAGTAGCTCCGCCTATTATCTTGCTGCTGTTACTTATGTATTTACCTAATGACTTGATAACAATTTCCTGCTGTCCGATTAACTTATCTACTACAAGACCTGCAAGCTTGTCGCCTTTCTTAACGACTACAACTGTAAGACTTTCGTCATCTTCTGCATGTTCAATATCTAAAACTGAATCTAATCTTATAAGTGGTATAACTGTACCTCTTAAGTTGACTACTTCTTTAGTCTGTACATACTTAATCTCTGATACAGGAATATCCTCGATAGTCTGGATACTTCCTAATGAAATAGCGTATTTCTCATCACCTAACTCTACCATTAATGCCTGAATAATAGCTAATGTAAGTGGCAATCTGATTACGAATGTACTTCCTTCACCTAATGCTGTCTTAACCTCGATATCACCACCAAGTGATTCTATCTTAGTCTTAACAACGTCAAGACCTACGCCTCGTCCTGAAATATCTGAAACAACCTTTGCTGTTGAGAAGCTTGGTTTGAATAATAAATCTATTACTTCTTTATCAGACATAAGTTCTGCCTGTTCAGGTGTAACAGTTCCTTTTTCAACAGCTTTATTTCTTACTGCTTCAACATCAATACCATTACCATCATCACCAACTTCGATGACAACGTTGTTACCATCCTGATATGCATCAAGTCTTATTGTACCAACTTCAGGCTTACCTCTTTCAGCACGCTTCTCAGGTGATTCAAGACCATGGTCGGCTGAATTTCTAAGTAAATGCATAAGAGGATCACCGATTTCATCGATTACGGTTCTGTCTAACTCTGTATCTTCACCTGTCATTACAAGTTCCATATTCTTATTGAGTTTCTTACATAAATCTCTAATCATTCTAGGGAATTTCTGTGTAACTGTCTCAATAGGCATCATACGGACTTTCATTACTGATTCATGAAGATTAGTTGTAACTCTCTCTAAGTATTCAATCTGTTCATTAAATGCCTGTGACTTAACACTTGCATCAGATACACTCTGTGATACAAGACCATTCTTAGCAATGATAAGCTCACTGACAAGATTCATCAATACATCGAGTTTCTCTATGTCTACTCTGACAGAACGGTTAACAATAGGCTTACCTGTTGCCGGCTTATTATTACCACCCTTAGCAGGAGCTTTTGTTTCCTTCTTCACTTCTTTTTTCTCTTCAACTGCTGTTTCGTTTTTCTTCTCTTCAGGAAGTTTTTCTAACTTCTCGCCGATTGCATCTTTAATCTCTGATACATTCTTGATAACTCCAAGAACTTTCTCAAGCGATTCACTAGAGATTACACATATACTGAAATCAAAGTCAAATTTTTCATCTTCTATATCCTGTGCAGGTGGGTTAGATTTAATAATCTCACCAACACTCTCTAAGTTCTTAAATACAAGAAATGCTCTTGCAGCTTTTAAAAGACAAGATTCATCTACAAATACAGTAATTGTATACACATTCATCTTCTTCTCGAAAGCTTCTTCTATTGCATGCTTCTCAAAATCTGCGAATACAAAATCTTTATATTTTTCTTTTTTGCCATCATCAGCTTTCTTCTCAGGTGCAGTCTGTGCCACAACTTCTTCTTTCTTCTCTGCCTGTGGAGCACCACCATTCAAAATGGCATCTAACTGATTTAAAATTGCCTCATTATCGTTATCTCCCTCATCTCCGCTTTCCTGAATTATCTCAAGATAGCTTTCAAGAGCATCAAGGCACTGGAATAATACATCTACAAGATTAGGTGTAACTTTCATCTTACCATTTCTAATCTCTGAAAATACATTTTCCATCTGATGTGTGAGCTTCTGCATACGCTTATAGCCCATTGTACCTGCCATACCTTTTAACGAATGTGCTGCTCTGAATATCTCGTTAATTGTGTCAGTATTCTCAGGTTCTTTCTCAATAATAAGCAACTGCTCATTAAGACTTTGTAAATGTTCATTTGTTTCGTCGATAAAAATCTCTAAATATTGGCTAACGTCCATCGTTTAGCACCCCCACGTTCTTTATTATTGCCTGTGCAACTTCATCTAATGGTAATACTTCATCAGCCAGACCTGCATTTATGATTGCTCTTGGCATACCATAAACTATACTTGTAGCAGCATCCTGACTAACTACATACACCTCTTTTTCCTGTTTCAATTTCTCAATACCTTTAGTTCCATCTGAACCCATTCCCGTAAGCACAACGCATATTGCACTGTCGTAAGCTGTCTCTGAAAGTGATTCATACATTATGTTAGCACAGGGCTTTAAGCCTTCTCTTGGCGCTTCATCTGTAATCTTAGCAATATGTCCACGCCCTTTTTCATTCTTGATTCTTAGCTGGTAGCCTCCGGGTGCTATATACACATGTCCTTTTCTTAGAATCTCACCATCTTTTGCTTCCGACACTTCTATCTTACTTAATTCATTTAACCTCTCAGCTAATGACTTCGTAAAACCTGCCGGCATATGCTGTACTAATATAACCGGTGCATTCAGATTCTTTGGCAACATCGGTATCACTTCTTTTAATGATTTAGGTCCGCCTGTTGAACAGGCTATTGCCACTATCTTATCATTGCCTGAAATCACTTTAGAAGTTACACTTGTCTTTCCTGCGATAATCTTTTGTCTCGAATTACCTTCATCTTTAACCGAGCCTGTGGCAACCGCCACTGCTTCTATAAGACGTTTTCTAAATTCATCTACCGTTCTGCCATTCGTATCAGACGGCTTCAGAACAAAATCAATTGCTCCGTCCTCAAGTGCAAGGATTGTCTCTGTCGCCCCCTCTTTTACTAATGTACTTACCATAATGACCTTGCATCTAAGATTATATCTCTTAATCCTCTTTAACACTTCAAGACCATTCATCTTAGGCATATTGACATCTAAAAGGACAACATCATATTTCCCATTATTTCTAATAAGAAAATCTAATCCCTGAACACCGTCGACTGCTGTATCCGCAACTGTAAAACGATTATCTGTATTTATTATATCAGATGTTACTCTTCTCATAAGTGCAGAGTCATCAATTATTAAAATTTTATATTTTTGCATTACAAGCCTCCATTCCCAGATGCTTTTGGCAGAAAATCAATTCTTTTGTCTCATAAGTCTTTCCTGCTCAAATATATACCTGATAATTGTCTCTCTGGTACTATTTGGAATCTCCGTATATTCTACTCTCTGCTCATATGTTGTTTCATCATTTAGCAGACTTCTTGAAGATAAAACCTTCCCCATAATGCCATATACTTTTTTATTATTACTTAGTGATATATCTAATTTCAGTAGAACTTTTGATTTTTCTTCTAATTTCTCTCTTGAGGCAAATCTTACACCGCCTCCACTGATATCTATTATAATTCCTTTTTTTAACTGATTATTGTCTAATATCTCTTTAATCATATTCTCATCTTCAGTAATCAGCTTCTCTGTATCTTCGTCAATTACTATATATTCGAAATCTTTCGTATATTCAAGTCTGTAATACTGCCTTCTCTGATATTTCTTTAATTCATAAACTAACTCAATTAATAATACATACAGACCATTTTCCTTATATCTGTCAAGTACCACGAAACGGCTCTTATACAGACCGCCTGATGTTATAAAGCAAATGTCAAAACGTCCATTTACGGCAAGTGGAATTACTCTGCCCTCAACAATAGGCATGGCAATCTTTAACTGTGTTTCGTCAATAACATCATATACCTGGCTGATTAATGGTCTGTCGAAAACAGATTTCTCATCATTTAATTTTCTTCGTTCACTATTCTCTGACTTGGTTATCTCGATTCTGTCTCCAAGTGTTACAATCTTCGAAAGCATACTATTCACCTCACTTCTTACGTTTAAATCTTCCTAACAACATAAACGCAAGTCCCTTTTGCTCATCCTCATCTGTTGTCGTCATCTCTAACAATGTATCCGATATCTTCTTAAATGATTTCGCACCCTTTGAATTAGGATATGCCATTGAAATCGGTTTCTGTTGAATTACGGCTTTTGACATATTATCATCATTTTCAATTATGCCTAGAAATTCTATATTAAAATTAAGAAACTTACTTACAACAACATTTAATTTATTATACAGATTAACACCCTCTTCATAACTTCTCACTCTGTTTGCCACTATCTTAATATGGTTTTGACTTCTGTCGAAATCATCACGTTTATTAAGTGCTTTAAGAAGTGAATATGAATCTGTTATAGAGGTTGGTTCAGGAGTTGTAACTAATATAACTTCATTGCTTGCAACTACGAAATCCATAACTGCACTGGATATTCCTGCGCCTGTATCAATAATTATTATATCAGCCATACTTTCTAATTCTTTAATCTTGTATACAAGATATGTCAACTGGTCTTTTGTGAGGTCGCCAAATCCACTTATACCGGAACCACCGGATATAAAACCGATATCCATTGGTCCTTTCATTATTATATCATTCAAATCTTTACCACGATATATTAAGTCTGAGAGATTATACTTAGGAATTGCTCCAAACATAACTTCAATATTAGCAAGTCCGAAATCCGCATCAAAGATTATGACACTTTTACCCTGTAACCTGAACTGGATTGCCAGATTAATGGATACACTTGTCTTACCGACGCCGCCTTTACCACTTGTAACAGTTATAATTCTTGACTTCTTCTCATTTTCCTTTACAACGGTGTTCTTCTTTACTATATTTCTAAGGTTCTGTGCCTGATCCATCATTCACCACCCCCTAGCAGACTTTTAGCCATCTTCTGGGCATCTATAAGACTTATATCATCAGGTACAACCTGTCCACTTGTCACATATGATAAGTTGACCCCTGTTTTAAGCTTAATATTTAATATATTACCAAATGCAGATGTCTCATCTAATTTTGTAAAAATAAGGTTATAATTACCTATTTCTCCGTAAACATCTACGATATTTTCCAAATCTTTATATTTAGTCGATGCACTTAATACAATGAATACCTCTTTTGTACAATTCTCAGGAATAACACAATCGTTTACAAAATGAAGCATTTCCATACATTGCTCCTTATTCTTATGTGATCTTCCTGCCGTATCTATAAGTATTAAATCATATTCTTTGAATTTATCTATGGCATCGTTAAGCTCGTCTAAAGTATATACAACCTGGAGAGGTACATCTAAGATATTTGCATAAGTTCTAAGCTGTTCAACCGCAGCAATTCTGTATGTATCAGATGTAATCATGGCAACCTTAGCTTCTTTATCTAACTTAAACATTGATGCAATCTTAGCTATGGTTGTAGTCTTACCTACTCCTGTTGGTCCGACGAAGAATGCGACCTTTGTCTTTTTATTCTCTAAGGAAATCTCAACAGGACTTCCAAGCTTCAATACGATTTTCTGATATACAGAGGCTAAAATTGTATCAAGATTACTTTCTTTCTTTAATGATGATTCAATCTCTGAAATAATCTGGTTGATATATTTCTCATCAACCTCATTTTCCAGTAACTGATTATATATTAGCTGTATAAATTTAAAATTGACATTCTTCTCTGTCTTAACATTATCTAATTCTTTTTCCTCTGAATTAGCCATTCTCGATTCTAAAATAGACTGAAGATTATCAAGTTTCTCCTCTATGGCAGTAGGTTTCTTCTCTTCTTTCTCCATACTATCATCTACAGCTATATTTATCTTACTCACAGGGATAGATGATGTAGTCTTATCCTCTAAGGCCGCAGTAATCTCTACTGTATCCTTTTTAAACAGACGTTTAAAACCTCTTTGTTTAGTGGTCTTTATATTTAAAACCACTGCATTACTTCCCATTTCCTCTTTCGCCATCATAACGGCTTCCTGCTCAGTATTCGCTACAAACTTTTTGATTATCATCTTAAATGCTCACCATCCCAACTGACTGTAATTCTACATTTGATTCTATTTCATTGTATGACACAACAACCAAATCTTTAAAATAATCCTGTGTTAACTTCTTATAATACATTCTGACAATAGGCGAAGTTATGATTATCGCAACCTTACCCATCTTCTCTAATTTATTAATTTCTTCTTCTGTTGCTTTTATTATCTTCTTAGTTTCTTCAGGATCAAGTGTGATATATGCACCCTGTTCTGATTGTTTAACAGAAGCCATAATATCCTGTTCAATCTTCGGATCTAATGTAACAACAGTTGTAGACTCATTAGGTGCAAAGAATTTATTAGAAATTGCACGTTTTAAGCTCTGTCTTACATACTCTGTCAGAACATCTGTATCTCTTGTTACTGTCGCATGATCTGCCAAAGTCTCTAATATTGTAAGTAAATCTCTGATAGATATACCCTCTCTTAACAGATTCTGTAATACTTTCTGTATCTCACCGATATTTAATAACTTAGGAATAAGTTCATCAATAAGTGTCTGGTTAGAATCTTTAATATTATTAATAAGATTCTGTACATCTTGTCTGGTAAGCAGTTCATCAATATGATTTCTGACTACTTCTGTCAAATGCGTTGCAATTATTGATGGAGGATCTACAACCGTATATCCTAATGCCTCCGCTCTTTCTCTCTGACTTTCAGTTATCCATAGTGCAGGCAGATGGAAAGATGGTTCAAACGTAGGAATACCACTTATCTCTTCCTCTACATATCCGGGATTCATCGCCATATAATGGTCAAACAGAATCTCGCCCTCACTTACCTGTATACCTTTTATCTTAATAATATACTGATTAGGATTAAGCTGTATATTATCTCGCAATCTTATTATAGGAACGACAGCACCAAGCTCTAATGCAATCTGTCGTCTAATCATTACTACTCGGTCAATCAAGTCTCCACCCTGATTTACATCAGCAAGTGGAATAATTCCATAACCAAATTCTAACTCAATCGGATCAACCTGTAACAGCGAAGTAACATTTTCCGGCTTTCTTATCTCTTCTGCCTCTGCTTCGCTTTCATCAACTTCACTCTCTATTTCGGCAATCTCTTCCATATTGCTCTTTCTCTTACCGATTATAATTGCAACTACACCAAATGTAACGAATATATACCAGGGAAGTGGTGTGGCAATTCCTAAGAATATCAATGCACCACCAACATAATATAATACTTTTGTAGTTGTAAACAGCTGTTTAAATACCGTTCCACCAAGGTCATCTGTTCCTTCTGATTTTGTAACCAGAATACCTGTTGCAAGTGAAATCATAAGAGATGGAATTGAACTTACAAGACCATCACCGATTGTAATAATCGTATAGTAGTTAAATGCATCTGCTGCATTCATTCCACTTCTTGTAATGCCCATAATAATTCCGCCTATGATATTGACACAGGTTATAACAAGACCTGCCGTAGCATCTCCCTTTACATACTTAACAGCACCATCCATAGAACCAAAGAATGCAGATTCTTTTGCTAATTTTTCTCTTCTTTCCTTAGCCTGCTGGTCATTAATCGCACCTGTGTTAAGGTCAGCATCAATAGCCATCTGTTTACCAGGCATAGCATCAAGAGTAAATCTCGCTGTTACTTCGGCAACTCTTTCTGAACCTTTATTAATAACCATAAACTGTACAATTATAAGAATTATGAATACTATAACACCAATTATCGGATCACCTTTTCCCACAAAGTTACCAAATGTAGTTACGACCTTACCGGGATTACCTGTCTTAAGAATCAGCTTTGTAGATGATATATTAAGCGAAATTCTAAATATTGTCGTCAACAGTAAAATCGTAGGAAATGCCGACATATCAAGCGGTTCTTTCGAAAAGAAAGCATTAAAAAGAACTACCATTGACACAAACATATTTACTGCAAGAAGTATATCTAATAGTCCTGATGGAACAGATATAATCATAAATACAATTGCAGCTAATAGATATAGTGCAACGCCTAAATCTGTCTTTTTCACAATTTTGCTCTCCTTTCGTATTTTTTCTTAACTAATTTTTATTCTTCAAGCCATATACATAAGCTAATACTTCTGCAACTGCCTGATATAATTCTTCAGGTATCTCCTGACCAACATCGACATTCGCATATAATGTTCTTGCAAGTGGCTTATTCTCAACAATTTCTATATTATTTTCTCTTGCTTTTTCCTTAATCTTCTGTGCTAAATAATCTTCACCTTTAGCAAGTACCGCAGGTGCTTCATTCTTACCTGATTCATACTTAAGTGCAACAGCGAAATGCGTAGGGTTCGTTATTACAACGTCTGCATTAGGCAAGTCCTGCATCATTCTTCTCATAGAAGCCTGTCTCATTCTCTGCCTTATCTGACCTTTGATTTTAGGATCTCCCTCTGAATCCTTGAACTCATCTTTAACTTCCTGTTTAGTCATCATCATATCATTTTTAAACTTTATCTTCTGATATGCGAAGTCAGCAACACCAACTATAAGATAAACTGCACAAATCTTTATGGCAAGTGAGAACACTAAGTCACCTATAACTCCTAATGCTTCTAATAGTGATATCTCATATAGATTGAATAGCACTCCTCTTTTAGTCTTAATCGTCTGAAATACCATAAAGAAAATGATAATTACAAGTGCTAATGACTTAGCGAAATTGACTAAGGACTGCATTGAGAAAATTCTCTTAAAGCCTTTTAACGGATTAATCTTGCTTCCCTTAGGCTGCAGAGGTTTAGCAGTTATCTTCCACTTAACCTGTACTAAATCGCCCACAAATGCAATAATAAACATTAATGCAAATATCGGGATTACTAATTTAAAGCCATCAATTGTCATATTCTTAGCTATGGACATAACAGAATTATAATTAATCTCATCACTTCCGGGATTAGCAAATAACGCAATCCCATTATATGCTGATGTATAAATTCCCATCAGTCCTGTTCCGATATTTCCAATTGTCACTTTAAGAACAACAAATGATGTAAGTAACGCAACCGCTGATACAATATCTTTACTTTTGGCTACATTACCCTCTTTTCTCGCATCATCAAGCTTTTTAGCTGTTGCCGGTTCAGTTTTCTCACCGCCCGGTCCGTCTTTAGCAAAATATTGCAGATTATATTTAATAAATACTTCTCTATCTTCCACTTACATCATACCCCGCAACATTTCTTTAACCATTGTCTGCATATGCGAAAAGATAAAATTCGAAAGTACCGGAAGAATTGCTACTGTAATAAACATAACAAAAAGTCCAACCATTACCTTTAGCTGCATACCTACCGCAAACATATTCATCTGTGGTGCTACCTTTGCCATTATTCCTAATATACAGTTTAACAGCAGAATTGATGCAAATACAGGCAGAACAATTCTAAAACCGATAATAAAGTAATTAGCCATAAAGCCCATAACTGTATCATACATGGTATCACCAAGTTTTATACCGTTAATCGGTATAAGTGTATATGAATCAACTAATGCATTTAATAAAAAAATATGCATATTTGAAACTATCATAAATAACATTAATAGATATGAATATAAGCTACCTGTAAGACCTGTTTCAGTATTTGTTGTAGGGTCAAATACCTGAGCCATCGATAGACCAATCTCCATATCTATAATTTTTCCTGAAAAATGTATAATCGTATTACATATGTATGCCGAAAAACCAATTAACAATCCGGTAATCGATTCCTTAAGTACAATTATAGCATAATCTATAACTGTACCGTATTCAAGTTTGGTAACCGGCATTGAATAAAACAATAAGATTGTAACCAATACGCTGAATGAAACCTTTACTCTTGCCGGAACCGCAGAGTCCCCGAAGAACGGAGCTATAAATACAAATGAACTCACTCTGACAAGGATTATCAAAAGATATTCTATTGTGTTCTGATTAAATGTAATCTGAATCATAAAACATAATCTCCAAAACTAGACCAAAGATTGCTCATAAATGAAACCATATTATTCAAAATAAATGAACCCATTAATATAAGAACCATAAAGATTCCAATTAATTTAGGAATAAATGTAAGTGTCTGCTCCTGTATAGATGTTACAGTCTGAAAAATACTTACAATAAGTCCGATTATCAATGATACAATTAATAATGGTCCTGCTGAGATTATTATTGTCCATATTGCATCACTTGCAATATTTAAAATTGCTTCTTCTGTCATATCATATCTCCATTATACAATAAAAGATTTTTAATCACCTTTATACTATCAGGTTACAAATGTCTTCATCAGATTAACAATTATAAGATTCCATCCATCTGCTAATACAAATAGAAGAATTTTGAATGGTAATGATATTGTTGTCGGTGGCAACATCATCATACCCATTGACATAAGCGTTGATGCCACAACCATATCTATAACTATAAATGGTATATAGATAAGGAAACCTATCCAGAAAGCGATTCTTAATTCACTTAAGATAAAACTTGGAATAAGTACCGTAAGTGGTATATCATCTTTCGATGAAATATTATCCATCCCTGCAATTGAGGCCATCGCGTCTAAATCTTTATCCTTAACCTGATTGAGCATAAATGTTCTTAACGGCTTAATTCCCGCCTTGTATGCTTCTTCCTGCGTTATAGTTCCCTCATTCAGAGGTTTGATTGCATCTGTATATACCTGATTGAAAACAGGCGACATTATGAAGAATGTCAGAAACAACGCCAATCCGACTAATACCTGATTAGGTGGTGCTGTCTGTGTATTTAATGCAGCTCTTGTAAAATGCAGAACAATTATTATTCGCGTAAAAGAAGTCAACATAATTAATATTGACGGACATAATGCAATTACCGTAAGGACAAGCACTATCTGAAGCGCTCCTGATAATCCACCCTCTCCATCTGTTGATATGTTGACTCCAAGAATATTTCCCGTATTATTATCAGTATCCGTAACAACAGGCGATGAGCTTCCATTAGAAGAGCCTCCTGTTGTTGTGGCTTTAGCTGATACACTATAACATATTACAAGATTACAAATGAGTACAAGCAGACAGATAAACTTAAATGTGTTTTTCATTATTTTACTTAGTCTGTTTATCTTCTTCATTGCCTTGCTCCTCATTTTCATCTGCACTATTTACAGTATGTTTTTTTAGATTTTTAAATTTATCTAGTATTTCCGAAAAAGACTGCTGTCCTGTAGTATATTCAGGCTTCACAACATTTTTCTTATCTAATTCAGTAAGCATTGTAACATTATCCTTTGTTACTGATATAAGAATATATTTACCACTTACTTTTATAATTTGAATATATTTATTATTAGAAATTCTATAAGTCTCAACAACCTCAAAATTCGTATATCTGTTACTGACTCTCTGGTAATTACCGATGAATTTCGTCGTATAGTATGTTAAGAACAATACTATAACAAATACAATTAATAATGTTATGAACTGAACAAAACTGTTTACACGTGAAGCAGCCATAATGCAATTCATTACCGTCATTTGTCTAGCCTATAGCTTTTTTAACTGCTTCAATAACTCTGTCTGCCTGGAAAGGTTTAACGATAAAGTCCTTAGCTCCTGACTGGATTGATTCAATAACCATTGCCTGCTGTCCCATTGCAGAACACATAATTACTGTAGCTCCCGGGTCAAGTTCCTTAATCTTCTTAAGTGCCTGAATACCATCCATCTCTGGCATTGTTATATCCATCATAACTAAATCAGGTTTTACATCAGAATATTTTTCTACTGCTTTTGCTCCATTTTCTGCTTCTGCTGCAACATTATAACCATTTTTAGTTAAAATGTCCTTAATCATCATTCTCATAAATGCAGCATCATCACATATCATAATATTTTTTGCCATCTCTCTTCTCTCCTATCTCACTGTTCTATTTTATAATTTCTGTAACACGTATGCCGAAACTTTCTTCAATTACGACAACTTCGCCTTTAGCTACATATTTTCCATTAACTAATACGTCTATTGGTTCACCGGCTATTTTATCTAATTCAATAATTGTTCCCGGTGCGAATTCAAGAATTTCCTTTATGGATTTAGTTGTACGTCCAAGCTCAACTGTAACCTCTAATGGAACGTCCATAATGAGATTAATATTCTCTTTCTGTGTAATAGCCGCTAAATCATTAGAAAATGCCTGGAACTGTGCAGGCTGTACATTCACTTCCTGCATCATCTGTGGCTGCATCTGCTGGTATGGAACTCCATTATAACCAGGCATAGCACCCATTGCTCCCATAGGATAGCCGGTTGGCATACCATATCCCGCCTGATTCATATTAACAGGTGGTGGTGTCATCTGCTGTCCACCCATAGGCTGCTGCATTGTCTGTTGTGGCTGTTGTAGTGGTTGTTGTTGCTGCTGTACCTGAGGCTTATCCTGCTGTATAACAGGTTCACTAACTGATTCTTCAGGTAATGAAGCAGGTTCCTCGTCAGCTCCATTTTCAAAACGTCTACATAAATTCTTAGCGAATTCAACAGGGAATAATTGCATTATCTCACTGTCAACCAAGTCACCTATTGTTAACTTAAATGCATTCTTAACAAAACCTTTTGATAAGAAATCAGATATTTCATTTTGACCTAAATTATCATTTAAATCAACCAGACTAGCTGTTGGTGGACTAATATCAATCTTTATGTTGAGCATTGATGAAAGTGATGTTGAAGCCGAACCCATCATCTGGTTCATTGCTTCACAAATGGCACTGAGATGTAATTCTGTAAGTTCTCCATCTGTATTAGTACCATCTCCGCCCATCATCAAATCTGCGATTATTTTAACATCATTTTCTTTTAATATTAATATGTTATTTCCATCAAGGCCTTCTTTGTATTTAATCTGAAGGAAAACGCATGGTCTGTCATAGCTTTTCACCAAATCGTCCCATGTTGCATATGTAACAACAGGAATACTTATATTTACTTTCTGATTAACCAACGAAGATAATGTCGTGGCTGCTGTTCCCATGCTTATGTTGGATATCTCGCCTACAGTATCTTTTTCTATATCTGTAAGGAATTCTTCATTAACTGAATTATCTGAATTGCCTTTATTCGCTTCTTCTGATGTTGCAGTATCGGCTGATGTTGTAGTATCCGCTGATGTGTCTGTAGCAGAATCTGTGTCCGTATTCATTCCATTCAGTAATGCATTAATTTCTTCTTGTGATAGCATTCCGTCCATTTTGCCTTACTCCTCTCTGATTATCGATGTAATTCTTACAGCATAATTATCTTTTGCTGAACCCGGTAGTGCTTTAAATTTACCTATGTTTCCAACAAAAACCGTAAGCTCATCTTCAATCCCTGAGTCTAATTTTATTATGTCACCTTTTTGCAGATTTGCAAAATCACTGACAGATATTGTACTGGTACCTAGTACAGCTTTTAATGGTACCACAGCTCTTGAAATAAGAGCTTCTATCTTATCTTCATATTCACTTTCTTCTTTATCCTGCATTGTTGAATACCAATATTTTGTATTCAGCTTATCCATAACAGGCTCGAGTGTCAAATATGGAAGACAAATATTCATCAATCCTTCGACATCCCCTATTTTCAAATTCAAAGTAACAATTGCAATCATCTCACTTGGTGAAATAATCTGTGCAAACTGTGAATTTGTTTCGATTTTCTCCAACCTAGGATTCAGTTCAACAACATTCTTCCACGGTTCTCTTAATAAGTCAATACATATAGAAATTATTCTTTCTATAATGGTTATCTCTATTTCAGAAAAATCTCTTTTCTTCTCTAATGTTTCACCACTTCCACCTAATAACCTGTCAATAATTGCATATCCAAGACTAGGTGCAAGTTCCATCAAAACATTTCCTTTTAACGGCTCAAAATTAACTATTCCAAGTATTACCGGATTTGATAATGCGTTAGCAAATTCAGAATATGCTACAGCTTCTGAATTCACAACCTCAACCTGGACATTTTTTCTTAAATAAGCCGGTAAATTGGTATATAATAATCTGCCATAATGTTCAAATATTATTTCTAACGTACGCAGATGTTCTTTTGAAAACTTTGCCGGACGTGCAAAATCATAATTTTTAACCTGGGTTTCGTTAGCGTCTGCATACTCATTGACGTCTAATTCCCCGGAGCTTAATGCTTTCAGCAGATTATCTATCTCACTCTGAGATAATACCTCGCTCACGCATCATCACCTCCTATGTCTAAATTTATGTATCATGTTATTGGATTGTAGTTGTTCCAAATACTACCTGAACAATAAATCCCTTTCCGAAAATTTCCTGCAAATCAGCTTTTGCTTCTTCTCTTACAGCATCTGGATTAGTCTGAAGCTCTGTAGCTGTATACTTCTGTACAATCTCCTGTATATGCTGTGTTGCAAGTGCTTTCTTCTCTGTAAGAGTTGCTAAATTCTTTGAATAGTTACTACCATTCTTGTAGAGCAGTAATGTTGGATAAATCACTGCATAATGATCTTTTCCATCTGAACCTTTCTTGAGTGCAATAGTTAATTTAGTCTCTAAATCAAATGTCTCACATTCTTCAAGTGGTACATCAGAAACATCTGTCTCTCTGGTATCTAATTCAAGATTAACTGCCTGAGCAACTTTTTTAATTATGCGGTTAGAATCCTGCATTCCCGGAACTACCACAAATAGCATTATTGTTGTTAATATTGTATTTGTCAATACTAATACTATCGTTATAATATTCAATAAGCTTTTCTTCAATGTCCTATCCTCCGTTGTCTATTCCATACTATATTCATTATAGATTTTTATTTCAACTCGTCGGTTCTGTGCCCTGCCCTCGGCTGTATCATTAGAGGCAATCGGATCATTTTCTCCTCTGCCTGATGATTTCATCTTAGTAAGGTCCATACCCTTATTCTCAACAAGGTACATAAGCACTGTTTTAGCTCTCGCACTTGATAAGTCCCAGTTATCATCATACTTAGGATCATCTAAAAGTGGAACACTATCTGTATATCCTGTTATCTCTATCATTGATGATGAGTAATTTTTTAAAATATTTCCCACTCTGTCTACTAATGGTAATGATTCTGACCTTATGTATGCTTTCGCTGAATCAAACAACAATGCACCATTTAAAGTAATTGTAACATACTGCGATGTAAAATCAACATCTATGCTATCTGCAATCTGCATCTCTGTAGCTTCACTCTTTATCTCTTCAGCCATCTTCTCTGATTCTTCGGCACCTTTGTCCTTTAACACTTCTAATAACTGACTTCCGTCATATTCATAAATATCCGGGTCCTGCGCAACATCTGTACCTGTATCATTAAGGCCCATACTCTGGTAATAATCATTCAAATCATTAAGGTCATTAACACCTGCTGCGATAACAGTTCCTTCTATCACTGAAGTAGAGCCACCATCTAACACACCAAAGCTTGCTGAAAGCGAAGCGACAAGTTCCTCGAACTTATCTTCATCAATACTTGACATAGCAAATAACAATACAAAGAAACACAGTAATAAGTTCATCAAATCACTAAATGTTGCCATCCATGCCGGTGAACCTGAGCCTGACTGTTCTTCTTTTCGTCTTGCCAATTCTACTCACCTCCGCCATCTTCTGACTCACCAAATCCAACTCTTTGTTCAGGAGAGAGGAAGGATTTGAGTTTTTCTTCAATAACTCTTGGATTTTCTCCAGCCTGTATCGATAACAGACCCTCTATAGTTACTTCCTTTAGCATTATCTCTAAATCATTGTTATATTTAAGTTTTGAAGCTATCGGAGTTGCTATCCAGTTAGCAAGTAACGAACCATATAATGTAGTAATAAGCGCTACTGACATATTAGGTCCGACTGACGAAATATCACTAAGATTTTTCAACATATTAATAAGACCAATAAGTGTACCAATCATACCCCAGGCAGGTCCCATCGAAGCAACAGATTCATAGAAACTTATTACTTTCTTATGTCTATTCTCCACACATATCATATCTGTCTCCATAATAGCTCGCACTAATTCAGGATCAGTACCATCTACTACTAACAGGATTCCTTTCTTAAGGAATTCATCTTCAAGGTCATTAGCTGCTTCTTCAAGCGCTAAAAGTCCCTCTTTACGTGCTACATTTGATAAATCGATTATATTCTTAATTGTCTCTGTGTCTTTATTAGCCGGTGCTTTTAAGGCTATCTTAAATGCTTTTAGGGAATTTACGAAATCTTTTATTGAATAAAAAACCATTACACTCGCAAACGCACCACCAAATGTTATCAAAGCTGACTTATAATCCACGAAGTTACCTAAGGCTGCTGCACCTTCATCACCCGTAACGATACCCATGATAACCATTCCGATACACACTACTAATCCGACAACTGAAGCAATATCCATCTTTTTCACCTACCTAAAACATTTTTTTGCATAATAATACTGACTAATATTCTACCACAAAATTACCAATTAGCCAAACACTTTATGACATTTTTTTGACGAATATGACATTTTTTATATTGGTTTTATTAATATGCTGTAAAAATGCCTGATATAACTTTAAAACCTCATAATTTCTCTTTTATATTCGAGAACCTTTTCTTTTATCTCATCACATTCTTCTTTGACAAGTATTTTAGTTCCATTATTAAATGTAATCACTGTATCAGGCGTTTCTTCTATATATTGAATAAGTTCACAGTTAATCATAATATTTTTACCATTTAACCTTGTTAATTCTATCATCGATTACTTCTTAACTCCTTTCCTGATGTATATCTAATCGTTTTGGCAAAATATGGGAGAACCTCTTTATGAGATTCTCCCATTTAATTATCTCTTAAGACTTAATAATTCTTCAAGCATTGTATCTGATGTAGTAATAACTCTTGAATTAGCCTGGAAACCTCTTTGTGTAACAATCATATCTGTAAACTCTGTTGCTAAGTCTACATTCGACATCTCAAGTACACCAGGTGAGAACGAACCACCTGTAGCGTTGATATCCTGACCTATTCCATTAAATTCACCTGAGTTAAGTGTTGCAGCGAACATATTCTGTCCAACTTTCTCAAGACCTGCAGGGTTAGAGAATGTTGCAACCGCTATCTGTCCGATTATTTCGTTATCACCGTTATCGTATGCAGCTACTACATTACCTGAAGCATCGATTCCGACACTTGTCATAACACCTACTTTTTTACCTGTACCCTCTCCATCATATGTACCTCTTGCACTATCAATAGTTGTCTCTGTACCATATGATGTAATTTTACTGAAATCAACTTCTATAGGATCAACTGTAAATGAGTCACTTCCTGTAATTGATAAATCTAATTTAGTATCAGATGCAAGCTTACCTGTAGCAGCATCAAATGTAAGTGTTCCATTCATTGTTGCGTTAAGTCCCTCAACAAGCTTTGTACCTGAATATACGCCATTAGTTGTAACACTATATTCTGTATCAGATACTTTAGAAATCTGAACCTGTACGCCGTACTGATAACCTAAGTTATCATATACATATATATTTCTTGTAATTGGTAATCCTGACGCAAAGTTTGAATCTTCTTTATTAATATTACCTGAGAAGTTAGCTGCTGATGTTGCCGATGGTTCTGTATTTACATACTTAGAAGCATATACCTGAATAGGTCTTAATTGGTCTGTCTGTAAAGCAGCACCCGGAGTATCTGCTACATATCCCATTACAAATGCACCTGTATCAGTAACTAAATTACCTGCTTCATCTTTAGCGAAGTTACCTGCTTTTGTAAAATATGTAGAACCATTGCTATTAACGATAAAGAAACTGTTACCATTAATCTTTAAGTCAAACGGTCTGTTTGTTGACTGGTTACCACCCTCACCTGTTACATCAACACTGATAGATGCTAAAGAAGCACCAAGACCAATCTGTTTAGCATTCTGTCCACCTGTATTAGTCTGTGCATTAGGACCTGTTGCTGTCTGTGTTGTCTGGTAGAATAATTCACTGAATGTTACTCTCGATGCTTTAAAACCAACTGTATTAACATTCGAAATATTATTACCTATAACGTCCATCTTTGTCTGATGAACTTTTAATCCGGATACACCGGAATACAATGATCTCATCATAATTAAACGACCTCCAATTCATTTACCTGTAATCGCATGTCATATCTGATTTCATCTGTCATTCAGAAATCATAAGCTTCCATAAAGGTCCGGCTCTATACTATGACTGCTCCATCAATATTTGTAAATATATTATCTTTATTATCTGTCTGATCCATAGCCGTAATTACTGTGCTATTTTTTACATTCACAATAAACGCCATATTATCCATTAGCATTAATGATTCTTTTATTCCTTTTTCATCAGCTCTTACAGTCGCCTCTTCTAATCTCTTCATCTGCTCATTAGATAAAGTTATATTTCTTTCTTCAAGTCTTTCTCCGGCATGCTTAGAGAATTTTAAACCCTCTGTTGCTTTCTGTTGTAATATCTTCTGAAATGAATTATCCGAATCCTTTGATTCAATGACATTTTTTTGTACCTTATTGTTTAAATATGCACCAGTAATTTGTTCTATAGAAGAAAAACTACCATTAATATTCACTTTCGGTACCTCCACTCATTACTCTTCCTTGCCAATGTTATCTGTTTTATCATCTGTCTTTGTATCGTCTGATTTGTCTTCTGTGTTTGCAGAATCATTTTTCTTATTATCATTGATGATTTTATCCAGATAGTCTTTATCAATTACTGTGTACAAATCATCAATTGAATACAGTTCTTCATTAATTGCCAGATAAGCCTTACCGTCTTTCATTTCAACATATTGCACATATCCTGCAACAGTATTTGTAGTTTCTCCTTTAGATGAGCCTACATTAATAATGACATTCTTTCCTACAAGTCCAAATGCATTCTGGTTATTAAGTGTAGTATTAAGATTCTGCATCTGTTCAAGGCTGCTAAACTGTGCTAGCTGGCTTATGAATTCTGTATCTGTTGATGGATTTAATGGGTCCTGATTCTGCATCTGTGCTACAAGTAATGTCATAAATGCATCTTTACCAAGTTCATTTTTGCCTACTGTATTCTTTGAGCTGTTTGTAGGAGTTGTTTCTGCTATAACTTCTCCATTTACTATATTAGCTACTGCCATTCTTCTCTCTCCTTTCACTTTATTTAAGCTGAATAATTGACTGTTGTTCCCATTTCTTTAAGGACATTATCAATTGTCATCTCTTTCTCCGTTACAGTTCCATTAATTTCTGCAAGTTCTTCTGCTGAAATATGTCTTCTTCTCTTATTTTCATTCTGTTCTGAAGAATTTCCCGCACCTTTATCAAGGTTCTGTTCAAATTCTTTGCTTGCAATCGTTACTTCTACTGCATCTACTTTTATATCCTGACTTGCAAAACTATCTTTAAGTGTTGCCATCTGGCTTTCGATTGCTTCTTTCGCAACTTCATTTTGAACCACTAACTGTGCCGTAACAGTTCCTGCCTTACTCGTAACAGTAATTCCTACCTTACCAAGTGTTTCAGGTTCTAACTGAATCTCAAGTGATGTTGTATCAGCCTTCGCATATAATCTTATATCATCAGTAATCTGCTTAATAATCTTATCTGCAATTCCATCTTCTGCCGAAATGTTATCCACAATAGTATTCTTAAGATTAGAAACTATACTTTCCATTCCATTTTCATTTGGATAAAGTTCTGATTTACTTTCTCTGTCATTATGAAATTCCCTGTTATTATCGGCATTTGCACTTTCTTCATTCTTAACTGTCGTTTTCTCAGGCACTATATTATCATTTTCTGAATCCATATTAATTTTGTTATCATTTTCATCAGAAACTTTAACTGTATCATCTGATATGGCATTTCCTGTCTCATCAATTACAACATCTTCAATAATTTCAGTATCCTGTGTAACATCAAATTTGTTAAATAAATCACTAAGTTCATCATCTGTAATCACAAATTCGTCTTTGAAATCATCAATAATTTCATCAATTGCCTGATTAATTTCTTTAACAGCATTAATAGCCTCATCATTAGTCAGAACATTTACCGGATTACTAATACCTAAATATTCACTGACTATCTTAACAACACTCTGACTATCTGATAAATCACTCAGATTAATATCAAGTTCATTAATAATATCCTTAATCTCATCAGGATTAGCATTAAGTGTGTCAGCTATTACATTTACAATCTGTGAATATGTTTCTGCAACAGCTTTTTCGATATCTGTATCATCAATCTTTGTTTCATTGTCACTAATCTGTGGCTTGTCTGAATAGAACTTCTTAATGACATTCTTTACATCACTGTTCTTATCATTGTTGTCAGTTTTAAATGTTTCTTTACTGTCGTTAGTAGTATGACTGCTTAATATTTTAGTAAAATCGCTGTCCGATGACTTTTTAACAGAATTAGTATCATTAGAACTGTTTAGAAAATCTACTTTGAATTTACCTGAAATATTCGCACTTACCATTCTCTTCCTCCTTTCATCATAATTTTCTCTAATCATTCATTAATGATTAGGTGTCTGACCAATCTTCGATCAGAATGCCGGATTCTTCTTATATGTACGGCTTTATACCTTGCATCTTCCATAATATCCGGCTATATAATTAATTCTTATCAAATATGAGACATTTTTAATAAGAAATTAATTTCTTTGTTACCATAATCACCAATTTAAGGCATTAATTTCTTTGTTACTTTAGCCGCAAATACCGAATCGATATCACTTATGGCAGCTATTATTGCACCACTTTCATCTGCATTCATACTGTTTAACAAAGATACAACAATATCTAAATCTCCAGTCATTTCACAGAAAATCTGTGCTGCTTTTGCAGGCTTCATAGAACTGTAATATTTAGCTCTTTCTTTAACCTGTTCGTCATATGCATATTTTTCTATTGCTCTCTGATATAGCAAATCTGCATTTTCTTTATCTATAGACTGATAGTATTGTATGTAATTAGATGGATCAATTGCTTTATCTCCAAACACTACTTCTTCATAGAATTGAGCCTTTAATTTTTCGAATTCTGCCTGATTATCCTCAAATTGTTTAAGTCTGTCAACCTCTGCCTGTAAATCAGCTATCTGTGTATCCTTATCATTTTCTGACTGTTGATATCCTGCTAATTCGCTTTCTAATTCTTTAATATACGCTGCGCACTCTGCAATACTCTTATATGGAATATCTTCATCAGATGTCTTATTTGCTGACTTAGGTAAAATCTTATTAATAACCGGAACATCTTTCAGAACAGGTGTCAATACTTTACTTCCGAAGCCACCCACATCTAATTTAATGAGTGCAACAAATATTCCTAACCATATCAATATAATCAATGCAGTTATCAATATCGATAATGGTTTATTTTCCTTTTTAGGCTCACTGTTAGCAATTACATCATCACCTAAAATATCATTCAAATTGTCATTATCTATGTTATCATTCTGTTTCTTTGCCATATATGTCACCCACTATTCCGATTTATTAAAACTGAAACTAACCAGTTCGTCTACTTCTTTCTTTTCTTCCTCGGCAATTTCAACTTTAAAGTCTTCAAATGCTTTTTCTCTAAGTTTCTCATGCGTCTTTCTATCCACCATAACTTCATTAAGTTTTATCCTGGCTAATTCAACGCCCTTTCTTGCCTTATCTACGGCTTTTTTCTGTTTTTCTGCTTCTATCTTCTTAATCTCAATAGCTTCATAACACCATCTGAGCCGTCTTACATCTAATGTTCCGCTATTGAGTTCTCTTATTTCATCTTCATATTTATTTATATCGTCATAAATGCATTGCAACTTAAATAATTCATCGTTAAGTCTGTTATTAGCTTCTGCATAAGCAGTCTTTGCCTGAGTCTCTAATTTGTACTTTATCTCTAAAATATTTTGCATCTTATATACAAATTTCGCCATAATCTTCCTCAACTCTTTGCATTTATTAAAATATTATATCTGTTGCTTAAATTAATGCACTAGCATTTTAGTTCAAATTTATATTTATTCCTTAGCCTGCTATTTCGCTTGCTATTTATATTTATAAATAAATTAATCTTCAAATATCTTCTCTAGCATATTAACAACATCATCAAAGTTATATTTCTCATCAACACCCTGTATCAGGAAATCATTAACTTCGTCTATTTTAGATATTGCATAATCGATATTCTTATTAGAACCCTCTTTATAAGCTCCAATATTTATCAAATCTTCTGCTTCATTATAAGTTGCTAATACATTTTTAAGTTTTCCTGCCGCCTTCTTATGTTCTCTGCTTGCAATCGAACTCATTACACGCGATATACTCTGTAAAATGTCAATCGCAGGATAATGATTCTTATGACCAAGTTTTCTTGATAAAATTATATGTCCATCTAAGATTCCTCTTGCTGTATCCGTTATCGGCTCATTAAAATCATCGCCATCTACAAGAACTGTATACAATCCTGTGATTGAACCGACCGATGAATTGCCGGCTCTTTCAAGGAGTTTAGGCATCTCACTATACACACTTGGTGGATATCCTCTTGTGACAGGTGGTTCACCTGAAGCTAAGCCTATCTCTCTTTGTGCCATTGAAAATCTGGTCAAAGAGTCCATCATAAGAAGTACATCTTTACCTTTATCTCTGAAATATTCAGCTATCGCGGTTGCTGTCTTGGCAGCTTTGTTACGGATAAGTGCCGGTTTATCAGAGGTTGCCACGACAACTATACTTCGTTTCATACCCTCTTCACCAAGGTCTCGTTCTATGAACTCTCTGACCTCTCTTCCTCGTTCTCCGATAAGTGCGATAACATTTATATCTGCCTTTGTATTTCTTGCAAACATACCAAGTAATGTACTCTTTCCAACACCACTTCCTGCAAATATACCAATTCTCTGTCCTTTACCAACGGTAATAAGTCCATCAACAGCCTTAACTCCTAACGGAAGCACTTCACTTATGATTGCCCTCGACATTGGATCTGGTGGTTTTGCTTCTACTGAATATTTCTTATAATTCTTAATTTCATAACCATCAAGTGGTACACCTAGTCCATCAACAGTATTTCCAAGCAAATCATCACTTACTTTTACTTTTAATGGTTTTCCGGTATTCTCTACAATACTTCCCGGGCCAATCCCGTCAATATTGTCAAATGGCATAAGCAATACCCTTTTATCTTTAAAACCAACTACTTCAGCCTTAACATAAGTATCCCGGTCTTCTCTTGACTTTATCTTACACACATCACCAAGATTAGCATCTGGTCCGACTGACTCAATTGTAAGACCAACTATTTTGACAACTTTGCCAAGTTTATTTACATATGTCTTTTCTATTAATTTAAGATATTTATCTGTATCTACTACCATTTGCTACTTTCCTTTGTTATCTAGTCACTTACTAAACATGCCATTGTCTTTATTGCTGAAATAAGATTTTCTAATTGAATATCTAAACTGCAATCATATATTCCGCTGTCGCTTTCAATCATACACTGACCTTTTTTAAATGTTGGATCCTCAACTATCTCTATCTGTACCTGTTTTGAAACAACACCATTAATTCTTTCTCTGTTGTCAAGCATAAATTTATAGTCGGATGATGAAACTCTGATAAGGAATTCTTTACTGATTTCCGTTTTACTAAGAACATCATTAACTAGCTGTAGTACCAAATCTTTTTTGTCTTCTGCCAGTACATGTGTTACCTTTTCAAAAACTGTAAGTATTGTCTCTACAAGCATCGGTTCCATTTCATTTAATCTCTGGTTATATTCTATTTCCATCTGAACTTTTTCATCTTCAACAGATTTCTTTAAAGCAGCTAATTCTATCTCTGCTTTTTTATGTCCTTCTTCATAACCTTCATTTCTACCAATATTAGCACTGTCAGCTCTTATTATATCCGATTCTTCCTTCGCTCTCTCAATAATGGCTTTTGCATCTTCATTTGCTCTTGCAATTATTTTCTCTGCCTGTACATTAGCATTTTCAAGCATTGTATCTGATGCATTATCTTCTAATAATTCCTGTACAGAATCAGCATCTACACCATCCACTATTTCTAATGGTTCAGGCTGATACTTTATGTTATCCTTAATCATGGATAATTTAGCTGAAATTAGTTCATTATAATCAATTATCTTTTTATCATTACTATCACATACGATGTTTCTGGATTTAACTAAATTAGACAACTATTTCGTCACCTCCACCACGAGCAATGATAATTTCACCCGTATCCTCTAATCTACGAATAATATTTACAATCTTCTGCTGTGCTTCTTCAACGTCTTTCATACGAACAGGTCCCATAAAGTCCATATCCTCTCTTATCATTGCAGCAAGACGTTTTGATAAATTGTTAAATATAACATTCTGAACTTCTTCACTCGTTCCTTTAAGTGCAATTCCAAGATCATTATTGTCAACATCTCGTAATACACGCTGTATTGTTTTATCATCAAGAGAAAGAATATCTTCAAATACGAACATTTTACGTTTGATTTCATCTGCAAGTTCAGGTTCCTCAACTTCAAGATTTTCCATAATATGTTTCTCTGTTCCTCTGTCAACATAATTAAGAATTTCAACAATGGCATCTACACCACCAACAATTGTGTAATCCTGATTTACTAATGAAGCCAGCTTTCTTTCAAGTACGCGTTCTACTTCTTTAATCACATCAGGAGATGTTCTATCCATCTGTGCAATTCTTCTTGCTACATCTGCCTGTTTATCAAGTGGTAATGCTGAAATTACAGCCGAGGCCTGTCCTGCCGGCAGATACGATAAGATAAGTGCAATCGTCTGTGGATGTTCATCCTGTATAAAGTTAAGAAGCTGTGAAGCATCTGTCTTTCTGATGAATTCAAACGGTCTGACCTGTAATGAAGCAGTAAGCTTACTTATAACATCATGAGCCTTATCCTGTCCTAATGCCTTCTCTAATAAGTCTTTAGCATAATCTATACCACCTTCAGCAATATATTGCTGTGCAAGACAAACTTCATAGAATTCATCTAAAACTTCTTCCTTAGTCTGTGGCGATACACTTCTTGTATTGGCAATTTCAAGTGTGAGTTCTTCTATTTCATCTTCTTTTAAATGTTTAAATATAGTCGCAGATTTCTCAGGTCCTAAGGCTATCAAAAGTATTGCTGCCTTCTGAATGCCCATCATTTCATTACTTTTTGCCATAATAATCCATGCCTTTCAATTAATTCTAATCATCTTCTAACCAGTTTCTAAGTAATAATGCAACCGCCTCCGGATTTTCATCAACAAATTTCTCTATTGCCTTTCTGGTCTCTGACTTATCATTCAAATCAATATCTTCAACCGGCTGCTGATTCTCCTTAGTAGATGCAAGTAATGCTTCAACCGAAAGTTCAGGTTCTGTTTCAAGTACCTCAACCGGTCTTGTACTCTTAAATACTACAAATGCAAGTAATCCAAATATTACTACTGCAAGTATTATCGGAAGATAATCAGTAAATCCTTTTGACGATGTGCTTTCAGCATCTACAAATTGTGGTACCCTATACGCAAGAATTGTAATATTATCTGTTGTAAATCCTGTTGCAGTCGATACCATCTGATATAAATCTGCCGGAACATCTAACTGTACATTGTCTCTATTCTGTTCTTTGAACTGTTCCCATGTGATACCATCTAACAATCCCTGTTTTCTTACTTTATCTTCTTCATATACATTATATGTACGTGCTACAATACTAAGTGTTGAATCTGTATAATCAATAGTTCCTCTGCCTAATGTTGTCTTTTCTATAATCTGGTTAACTGCATACTCATATTTTTTTAATGCATATGTACTCGAAGAACCTTCATCAGTCTGAATATTATATGTTATATCCTCATCATTAGAATCAGTTCCCGGAACACCACTTGCTCCTGAAGAACCCTCCTGTTCAACTTCATATGATGTAAGATACGGTCCTTGCTCTCTGTCTCCAGTATCATATGATATCTGTGTTCTTTCAACAGTATCAAAGCTCATATCCAAATGTGGCGATACTTCTACTGACTGATATAATTCAGCAGCTTCAAATAATTTCTTAACATTTGTAGATACTAAATCCATCGCAGCCTGCTGAATTTCACTTTTTGAACCTCCTGAGAAATCTCCCTCAGTATAGTCAGTTCCTCTGAATAACATATTACCATCTGTATCAATAATAGTTACCGAAGCCATTGTATCGTTACCAAGCGATGTAGCTATCCACTGTGCCACATTCTCAGCCTGTTCCGAGGTCATACTTTTCTTAAGATTAAGCACAACTGCTGCTGTTGATTCTTCTTTAGAATCTAACACACTTAACTTACTCTCTGGAACAGTAATCTGAACTCTTGCAGCTTTAACATATTGTAATTTTTCTAAGGATACTCTTAATCTATCCTCTAAATATGCCTTATATCTCTTTTGCTTATCAGCTTCTGTCGTACTCATTCCGCCGGAAAGAGCCTGATCTATTGTATACTCTTTAGCAATAACGCCCGATGTAGCAATCGCCATTTCAGCTTCTACTTTATCTTCACTCTTAACTTTAACTACATAATTATTAGTTATAGTAAAGGATATTCCTGCATCATTCAATGAATCTTTTACATCTGATGCCGTAGATGCTGAATCACATTCTACCAAAGTAACATAGGTTGGTTTTGTAAACATAACAACCATTACAATTAGCAGAACAATGACTGCTAACGTAATGCTTATCATCATCGTCTTTTGTTTTCTATTGTACTTGTTCCAGAAATCTACAGCTCGTTTCTGGACAGCTTTCAACCTTTCATTCATGAAAATTCTCCTAATGCCTGTATATTATGTATTATATTTGCATATTCATAATCTCTTTATATGCCTCTAACACTTTATTCTTTACAGCTACTGTATACTGTAATGACAATGCTGCCTTTTGCTGGGCAATTGCTAAATCATGTGTATTATCTGAATATCCAAGTGCAAAATTCATCTGCTCTGCATTTGCCGCATTTGATAAATCATTTGTTTCTTTTATCATCTGCATTGCAGAAGATAATAAATCTGAAAATGCTTCTTTATTATTAGTTTTACCTGTTTCTGTAGTTGATGGCTTAAGTGCCTCATTTATGTATTGTGTTGCCAAATTGTTAACTGAAGTTACATCCGACATATCTATACCTCGTTTCTCTATACAATTTAGATACTTTTTTATTTATTAATTTCTAATCCTTTTAAAGCCATTGTCTTTGCAGCATCAAATGCTGTAACATTCGCTTCATACGCTCTTGACGCATCAATTAAGTTAGTCATCTCTGTTATTGTACTCACATTTGGATATGTAACATATCCATTCTCATCAGCATCCGGATGTGATGGATCATATACCATATTCATAGGTGTCTCAGTATCCTCTATAACAGATGTAACTTTAACTCCGTTACCCATTCTTCCTGAAGTTGTTAAAAGTACCTGGTCAAATGGCGTACTCTGTCTCTCCGTAAATACAACTGTTTTTCTTACATAAGGTCCACCATCACTGGTTCTTGTTGTATTAACATTAGCTAAATTCTGTGAAATAGTATCCGATCTTAATCTCTGTGCTGTCATGCCTGATGCACTTATATCAAATGATGAAAATAAAGCCATTTTATCCTCCATTTCTGATGTTTCTATTGCATTTTTCTTTTAATAATACTGAAATTATTTTTTTATTCTTCTTATTTGCATTGTAATATTAATTATCCAAATTTTTATGAATCTTCTACTGCATTGCACTCTTAATCATACTAAATTCATTGCTTATACTACTTACTAATGCCTGATATTTTAACTGGTTCGATGCTAACTCAACGTTCTCTGTATCTATATCTACATTATTTCCATCAAGTCTGTAAGACAATGAATTTGAATCAGTATATATCGTAGATGTTAAGCTGTCTAAATCCATACCTGCAACTGTTTTCTTAAGCGATGAAGAATTCGCACCTTCAAGCTGTGCTAAAAGATATGATTCAAATTCAACATCTTGTCTCTTATAATTAGGTGTATCTACATTTGCAATATTATTGCTTATGACTTCATTACGAATCCATGATGCATCAGCCGCTTTGTCTAATACATTAACGTAATTATATATACTAGAGTTAATCATTATGTTGCCTCCTTTTTGTTACCATACACAGTTATATGAAAATATTATCTAAAGATATTGTCTAAAGGCATTGATATTATCTTTTAAAAAAACCGCAGAAATATTTTCAGCTAACTATTACAATAAAATCTATTCATATAGCATATTTGCACAATTTTTGACAAAATCACTCATATTTTATTATAAAATTATTCTAGAAAAATATCAAGCAATTTTTATATATTAAGCTTATATTAACCTTTTTATATATTAACACTTAATATAAAACATACATATAATATAAAAAACTGTCCTGATTATATATGTAATTAATTCTGTAATCCATTACACTTTCAAGACAGTCCATAAATCCATTTATGAAATATTAAAATTATTCGGTATTATTAATATGTAATTACGATATAGATAATATTCTTTGTATACATTTTTCATATCGCAGTTTCTTTTATTACTCTTACACTGTATTTTATAATATATATTATACATCTTTTTCTACATATTGTCTATACCAAGCACTTCATATGCTATATCATTTACAACTTTTATGTAAGTGCCGGGAGTTTGACAGTTGAATATTAAAAAAAGTTATCGCAGGTCGCATAAAACCTGCATTTTTTATGTCAAATTTTTCGTTTTACTATGTACTTGTTTGTAATAGTGTGGTATACTTAAAA
>Ga0256404_1000927_pt1 | contig 74644 bp, 62 predicted proteins | sample RumenRJG_01DNA_FD_185990 | JGI IMG/M metagenome (GOLD analysis project Ga0256404, IMG submission 185990) | Bovine rumen microbial communities from Lethbridge, Alberta, Canada - RJG_01 | ecosystem: Host-associated > Mammals > Digestive system > Stomach > Rumen | place: Canada: Alberta | collected...
AGCTCGCCCGAAGCTTGCAGAGCCGTTATCCTCGCCGAAGCGCCGAGCGCAAGCTCGCTCATGCGCAGCTCGCCCGTTTTCGCGCCTTCTCCCCGTTTTTTACCCATCTTCGCCCTCCAATGCCCGTTTCTGCCATAGTATGCGGGGAAAGCGGACGAGGTTACAATATAAAGAAAAAACGCTTCGACTTGCTCAGCGTTTTTCTTATTCCATCAGCTCTTTGAATATCTCCGATATCTCCGCATATTCCTTTCGCGTTTTCTCAAGGTATTCGCGCCCCTCCCGCGTTATCGAATAATAGCTTCTTGCGCGCCCCTCGGCGACCTCGGTGGACGATATCTCGATATAGCCCTGCTCCTCAAGGCGGTACAGCACGGGGTAGAGTATGGATATTGTGTAGCGGCCTTCGCTTTTTTCCTTCAGCGCGGCGGATATCTCATAGCCGTACATCGGCCTTTCCGAAAGAAAGCGCAGCACAACGAGCGGGCTTGTGGCCCGCTTGAAATACGATATAAAGGAATGACCTGTATCGGGCATCCTCTAATCCTCCGTTTGCCGCAGCGCGGCATTTTCTTATATTTTCAAGCCATATTATAACACAAATTTTGATTTTATCAATATATAGCATTGACAAATATAAAGGGTATGTGATAAACTTGAAGCAAACAAACGGTAAAAAAGGAGGTTCGCCCCTTGGATATTGCAAAAAGACTGTTTAGAAGACCCGTTTCAACGGCGGTTTGGGTCGCCGTGCTGACGCTTGCCGCGCTGCTTATCGGCGTTGGCGCATCGGTGCTGCACGCCGCGCACGCCATGCGCGAAAAGCTCGACTCCAAGCAAACGACCATCGCCGTTCACAGGCTCCCTCGTGAACAAAACGAAGACGGCACCTTTACCACCACCGGCGACCTTCAAAGCTGCCCTCTGTTCGACGAGGATATTGCCTATCTTCGTTCGCTGCCGCAGGTGAAGGATATCGACCTGCGCTATCTTTCGGGCGCATATCTCGAGGGCGTTTACACGAAGCTCGGCCTCACCGATTTCTTCGGAATGAAGCAAGACAACGGCTTGGGGGTGAACGACGGCAGCAACGGCGTGGTGCTGATCGGCGAGGTCGAAAGCGCCTTCACTCTGAATTTCGGCAGCGTAACGCGCTACGATCTTTCCGCGTTCGGGCTTGGAAGCTCTGTTGGCCAAAGATACAACTGCGCCATCCTCCGCGTTGAGGATGCGCTCGCCATTCACCCCGATTACCCGATTTACGCGCGGTATGACGGCGATGATGACTACACGGGCAGAGTTACGCTTATGTTCCCCGCCTTCGGCGACGGCAGGACCTCCTTCTTCAAGGTCGGCAAGCGCTACGCGGTGCGCGGCGCTTACGATCCCGATCCTGCCGGATGGGGTGAGGATTATCCCGTCAACGAGCCGGTTTGCCCGAATGTCAATCTTATAAACGATGGCTTTTTAAGCGCATTTATCGAGGGCGATTCCCTCGCCTGTTATCGCGATATCGAAGCTGAGATTGTTAATATGATAGATCCTTTCACCGGCGAGATCAGCTTAGGCCATATCACCCCCGTTCTTTCAAGGGGTGAGCGCGTGCCCGTTGCCGTGGAATGGAACGGCACCGCCGATGAGCTTGCAAAGGACGAGGTTTGGGGAAAATTCATCGAAGAATACCGTATGGCGCAGTGCTCATTCCCCGTGCTCGGAACTAACCGCCTTGAAAGCATGTATTCCTTCGTTCAAAACGAGGCGAGCATAGTTCAGGGTCGAAGCTTCACCAAGGATGAGTACGATACAGGCGCGAAGGTGCTGGTGATGGACGAAGGCGCGGCGGTCAAGGCCGGGCTCTCCGTGGGCGACAAGGTTTCCCTGAAGCAGTTCCGCCCCGCCATCGGCTACGATGAGGGCAATCAATCCTTCCATAACGACTTCTACTCTGCATCCGATGAATATAACAACCCAACGCTCGGCAGCAATGTGTTCTTCCACGGCCTGCCCGAGGGCGAGGCGGAGGAATTCACGATAGTCGGCCTTTACCGCATCGAAAACGAGTGGAAGGATGCCCTTTGCTCCTTCACGCCAAACACGCTGTTCATGCCCCGCGCGGCGCAGACGGAGCTTGCCTGCGGCGGCCCGTCGAAGAATCTCGGCGCTGAGCCCATCTCCCAATTCGATGCGGAAGGAAACGAGACCCAATTGATGCTGCCACGGCTCGAGATGGGCGGAGTTTGCGGCGTTTATATGTCCATAATACTCAAAAACGGCAGTATGAACGAGTTTCTTGAAAGGCTCGAGGCCGACTGCGAGTATGAGAATATTCCGTTTGGCGAGGATGGGTACTTTGTAAAGCGAGTAAAGGGGCTGAACAACAAAACCTTCTTCTGCTTCGATCAGGGCTACGAGGCGGTCAAAGCCTCCGTTGAGGGCGTTTGGGCATCCGCGCTGAAGCTGCTCGGTATGACGAGCGCGCTTGCGCTGCTGCTGTTCATCGCGTATCTGCTTCTGTATCAGGCGCCGGAGCGAAAAACGCTCGGCATAATGCGATCGCTCGGCGCAAAGCCGCAGCGCACAAGGCGGTATCTTTTCATAAGCGGGCTTGTGTTGGCTGCCGTTGGCATAGCCGTCGGCACGGCGCTTTCTGCGGCGTTTGCAAATCTGATAGCGGATAAGCTTGCCGGAGCCGTGATGGGCGAGAATGCCGAGCTTATGCGCGAATCGCTCGCCGGGGACAGGCTTCCCGCTTGGCTGTACGCGCTGATCGCGCTTATCGAGCTGATAATCGCCGCCGTTCTGCTCCATGCACACGCGGCGCACCTGTCGAAAAAAGAGCCGAGAAAGCTGCTGGTGAAATGATATGAGTCCGTTCTTTTTCAACCGAATGAAGCGCGCGCCGCTGAAGCATATCTGCGCCGCGCTCGCATCGCTGGCGCTGGCCGCGCTGCTCTGCTTTCTCGCCGTTTACCGAAGCGATCAGAAGGCGAAGCTCGAAGCGGCGATAGACAATTCCGAGGTGCTCTGCGTGGTCACGAATATCGGCGGAACGCAGTCCACCTCCCTGCGTATGGGCTGGGGCGCGGCGCAGGCGGTCACGCTTCGCGATCACTACCGGCTTCCCGAATTCGTTCGCGATCTTCGCATGACGAAGGAGCTTGAAGTAATGTGCGATTTCGGCGCGGAGCTCAAGCTTATCGCGCTGACAAGCCCAAAGGGGATCGACGAGCTCGATCCCGCGCTCGGCGGCGAGGTTGTGCTGTTTTACGATGATTTTTACACCTCCGAAGCGCCGCTTCTGCTCGTTTCCGAGGAGGTTTTCAACAATCTCGGCGGCGAAACCGCCGTTTCCGCCATCGTGACCGATCCGCATGTGGATAAGCGCTACTTCCCCGATGAGCCCGATAAGGGCGTTGGCAGTGCGGAATTCACCGTTGCGGGCTACTATAAGGGCCCGGGCGAAAGGCTTTTCATGCCGTTTGAGGCGGGGGAGCTGATAGTGGACCGCATAACGGGCTCGCGCACGCTCGATTCGCTGGCGTTTCTTGCAAGCGACAACCGCAGGCTGCCTGAGCTTCGCGATGCCGCGTCCGACGTTTTCGGAAGCATCATCCCCGGCGGCGTATCGGGCGAATACCGCTTCGCTCTCACCGTGCACGACGAGAACCTGAGCTCCACCGTTGAGGCGCTGACGAGGAACATCGAACGCACGAATATCTTTATTCCCATCGCCCTCGCGCTCACGCTTGCGGCGGGACTGCTGATCGGCTTCATCTCAACGAGGAACGAGAAAAACACCTACGCGCTCTCAAGAAGCGCGGGCATGACGAAGAAAAGGCTTTTCGCCTCCGCCATGCTCGAGCAGCTTTTGCTGCCGCTTGCCGCCTGCATCATCGCGGGCGCAGCGTTCCGCTCGCCGCTTCCCGCGCTCGCGGTTTTCGCGCTGTATTCGCTCGGCTGCTTGATAGCCGTTATTCGCGCCCTGCGGGTATCCCCCTCAAGACTGCTCCGTGAACAGGAATAAGAAAGGACAGCATTATGGAAATATTGACCGCAAAAGAAGTTTCGTTTTCCTACATCAACCGTTTTCAGCGCGTGGATGCGCTCAAAGGCGTTTCCTGCGGCTTTGAAACGGGGAAGGCCTACGCGATAGTCGGCAAAAGCGGCAGCGGAAAAACCACGCTGCTCTCGCTTCTTGCGGGGCTTGAAACGCCCACGGAGGGCGAGGTGCTTTTCGAGGGGAAGTCGCTTTCCACCCTCGATCGGGACGAGTACCGCCGCGATTCCGCCGCCGTGATCTATCAAAGCCTGAACCTCTTTCCCCTGCTCACCGCCGAGGAAAACGTTATGTTTCCGCTGAAGCTGATGAAGCTTGAAAAGGACGAGGCGATGCGGCGCGCAAGGGCCGCGCTGCTCTCGGTTGGCATAGGCGAGGATAAATTCAAGCGCCTGCCCTCCCGCCTTTCGGGCGGCGAGCAGCAGCGCGTTGCCATCGCCCGAGCGGTGTCGGCGCAAAGCCGCGTGATACTTGCCGACGAGCCGACGGGAAATCTGGACATCACCAACGGCAATCAGGTGGTTTCGATACTTCTGCGCCTTGCGCACGAGGAGGGTCGCTGCGTGATAATCGTTACCCACGACCTTGAGATCGCCGCGCAGACCGACGAGGTTTTCATGATGAAGGACGGCGTTCTTGAACGAGGGCTTCAAGTTTAAGGGTAGTCGCCTTTGGCGAGGTGAAATTCGGTTTTACCGAGTGAAATTTGCCTTCGGCAAGTGAAATCCGGCTGCGCCGGGTTGAGGAAGAAATCCCAAGTGGATTTCAAATAATAAATGAATTTGAAGAAACGCCTGCGGCGTTTCTTCCGCAGCTATTCATTCTTCACTATTCACTAAAACGCGGCGCCCCCTTTCGGGATGCGCCGCTTTTACGTCTATTCGGTTTACGCCTTCCTCAGCCTCTCCTTCTCGTACTGGAGCGTATAGAGGTCGAAATACCTGCCCTTCTTTTCGAGCAGCTCGTGGTGGTTGCCCTGCTCGACTATAACGCCCTTCGAGAGCACGATGATATTATCCGCGTGCTGTATGGTGGAGAGCCTATGGGCAACTATAAGCATCGTGCCGATATTCATCAGCTTTTCGAGCGAATCCTGTATGAGAACCTCGGTCTCGGTGTCGATATTCGCGGTGGCTTCGTCGAGTATCATGACCGAGGGCTTATGGATTATGGTTCGCGCAAAGCTCAGAAGCTGGCGCTGACCCGCCGAGAAATTGTTTCCGCGCTCGCGCACCACCTCGTCAAGCCCGCTCTCAAGGCGGTTTATGAAGTGATCCGCATTGACGTAGCGGCAGGCCTCGTTCACCTCGTCATCACTCACGCCGTCCATATCCAAGAGGATATTGCTCCTGATCGTGCCCGAGAAGAGGAACACGTCCTGAAGCATCTGCCCGAAATGCCTGCGAAGCGAGCTCATCTTGATCTTGCGGATGTCGATGCCGTCGATAAGTATCTCGCCCTTCTGGAACTCGTAGTTGCGGCAGATCAGCGAAAGAATGGTCGTTTTGCCGCTGCCCGTCGCTCCGACGAACGCCACGGTGTCGTTCGGCTTAACGTGGAATGAAACGCCCTTGAGCACCCATTCATCGGGAACGTAGCTGAACCAAACGTCGCGGAACTCGATCTCGCCCTTAACGTCCTCAAGCTCGATAGCATCGGGGGCATCCACGAGCGCGGGCTCGATATCCATTATGGTGAACACCTTTTCCGCCGAGGCGAACGCGCTCTGCAGCCAATTGAACTGCTCCGCAAGGTTTTGGATCGGGTTATAGAATTTATTGATGTACATATAGAAGCTGACGATCGTGCCCGCATCAAACGCCTGGCCGAGCAGCCTTGCGCCATCCAGATACCCCTTGCCGCCAACGTAGAAAAGGCAGAGCACGGAGCTTATATAGAGCATGTATACGAGCGGACGGAAGATGCCGAAAACGAGTATCTGCTCGCCCTTCGCCTTGCCGAGCCCGCGGCTCTTTTCCTCGAAATCGCGCAGCTTTTCGCCCTCGCGGTTGAAGATCTGGGTTATCTTGATGCCCGAAAGGTTCTCGGAAAGGTAGGTGTTTATATCGGTCGTTCTGTCCTTAACGCGCCTGTAAGCACGCCTTGCGAACTTTCTGAATATGACCGAGAAAAGCACGATGAACGGCACGAAGCACAAAACCATCAGCGTTAAGCCAACGTTCATCACAAACATCGCAACCAAAACGCCCACCACGATGAACATGTTTTTAACAAGGTTCACCAAAAGCGCCGTAAACATAAGCGAAATGGCGTTCGTGTCGTTCGTGGTTCTCGTTACGAGCTTGCCCACGGGAATGAAGTTCATCTGCTCGTGCGAAAGGCTCTCTATATGGGTGAAGAGATCCTCGCGCATCTTGGAGATTATCTTCTGCCCCACCCTTTGCAGGATTATCGCCTGCGAATAGGTGCAGATCATCGAAACTATGAGTATGCTTGCGTAGATCGCAACGAGCCTATAGAGCCGAGGCAGCTCGAAATCCACCTTGACCAGCTTGGTGATGCTGCCGATGATGAGCGGGGAAACTATGTCGTACGCGATGCCGAACAGCACAATGAAGCCAACGAGCACGAAGCTGCCGGCATAGGGCTTGGCGTAGCGAAGAAGGCGCTTAATTATCTCGCCGTCCTTCATGTTTCTATCGAAGCCGATGGCCTGCTTCTTATCCTTCATGGTCGCATAAGCGACTATGAGTATGGTAGATATAACACCGATTATCGCGCCGACGAGCAGAAGAGGATAATATTCTCGCATCGCTTTCACCCCCCTTATTTCACCGCATCCTCAAGACGCTGCAGCTCGACCATCTTCGCATACTCGGGGCAGCTTGCAAGAAGCTCCGCATGGCTGCCGACGGCGGTTACCCTGCCGTCCTCAACGAAGATTATCTTATCCATTCCCTCGATGGTGGTTATGCGGTGGGCAATGAGTATCGTGGTTTTGCCCTGCCTGCTCCTTTCGAGGTTGCCGAGGATGATCTTCTCGGTGTCGGTATCGACGGCGGAAACGGAATCGTCGAGGATGAGTATCGGCGCATTCTTCATCAGCGCGCGCGCTATCGAGATGCGCTGCTTCTGACCGCCCGAGACCGTAACGCCCCTTTCGCCGAGTACGGTTTCGTATCGATCCTTAAAATCGATGATGTTTGAGTGAACGTCCGCAAGCACCGCCGATTCCTCTATCGCCTTTGCATCCACGTCGTCAAACGCGAAATTGATATTGTTTGTTATCGTATCCGAGAAAAGGAAGTTATCCTGCGGAACGTAGGCGCAGCCCTCGCGCACGGAGCGGATCGTAACGTCGTTCACGTCCTGACCGTCGATGAACAGCGTTCCCCTCGGAACGTTGTAGGTGCGCAGGATAAGGTCAACTATCGTGGTCTTGCCGCTGCCGGTCTTGCCCACGATGCCCACGCTCTCGCCGGGGTTTATCTTGAAGGAAACGTTCTCAAGCGCGTCGAACTCGCCGTCCGGATAGCGGAAGGTGAGGTTTCTAAACTCGATGCCGCCCTTGACCGCCCCGATATCCCTGGCGCCGGGCGCGTCCTTGACCGTTATCTCCGCTTCAAGCAGCTCGGCAACGCGCTTCATCGAGGCCTTGCCGCGCGCGGATTTCTCTATCAGCATCGAAACCGCCATAACGGGCCAAACCACCGAGGTGAAGTAGCCGACGTATTCAACGAGCAGACCCGCCGAGAATCGCTTTTCATGCACGAGATAGCCGCCGTAGCCGAGGATGATGCAGATTACCGTTTCAACCAGCAGCACGATAAGCACGTGCATCATGTTCGATATCTTGGTGTATTTTATGTTCGCTTCCTCGTTTTCAATATTCAGCTTGCGGAACGAGAGAAGCTGCTTGAGCTCCTTAACGAACGCCTTTATGACCGCGTAGCCCGAGAAGCTCTCCTGCGCGAAGTCCGAAAGGTTGGAGAACGCCTGCTGGCGCACCTCCCACTGCTTCATCATCGCCTTGCCCATGAGCGTTCCGATAAGAAGGATGAGACCGAGCGGGATGAGGGTGAGAAGCGTCAGAGTAACGTCCATTCGCCACATATTATAGAAGCCGAGCAGACCCAAAAACAGCGCGTCGAAGAACATCAGAAGCCCATCGCCGAAGCATTCCTGGATCGTGTCAAGGTCGTTTGTGAAAAGGCTCATCAGGTTGCCGACCTTGTTTATCTGGTAATAATCCCTCGAAAGCTCCTTGCAGTGGTCGAACATCTTTATGCGGATATTCGTTTCCACCCTGATGGCGGAGCCGAAGAAGCAAACGCGCCACAAAAAGCGGCCGAGCACCATGACCACAACGATGCCGATGATGGGCAGGCAGATCTTATCCAGAAGAAAATCGAGCGTAAACGGAGTCAGCGTGCCCTTATAATTGACCACGCCCTCGTTTATGCCGTCGATCAGCATGCCGTACAGATTCGGTATCTTGAGCTGAAAATAGTCCACCAATATGAGCGCGAGCGCTCCAAGCAAAAGAAGCGGCGCGTACTTCAAATAGTAGCGGTTGATGTGCTTTCCGAATATCAAATTGTTCTCCTTCCGCAGCGGCGAAGGCAATACTGCTCTCTTCCCGCATGCTCCTGCTTATGATTCGTAGACCCTATTATATCGTTAAATGTCAAAAATAGCAAGAGCAAAAACGTTCGCTCCGCATTATTGTTCATCTCATGGGCGGGCTCTTTTTAAAAAAGCAGGCTCGGAGAAACGGCAGGCGTTCCTCCGAGCGATAAGTATTGTATTATTACGGTTATTTATGTTCCGCAGCATCAGTCTTGCTCCGAGGCATCGTCGGTTATCACGTCGTCGTCAAGGCCGTTCAGCTCCTCCAGGCTGTCCACGTCCGCACGCTGCAAAAACTCGTTGAAGGGCCATTCGGGCGAGTATTCCTCGCCGAGAAAATCCACGGGGTAGTCCTCATCCACGAATTCATAGTCTATCCAGCCGAAATCCGAATTGATATACCAGGTCTTGCCGTCTTTATAATAATAGTCGCTGCCCGCAGAATAGTAGCCGTCGCCCCAATGCGCCGCGATCTTTGAAATGATGAAAACGGCGATTATCGCGCCCAAAACGGCCAGCGCAGCAGCCAGCAGACCGCCGTAGCGGATATTCTGTCTTTCCGGGGTCGATCTCTCAAGCCTATAGGAGCCCGGATCGCTCAACCCCGCCATGCGCTCGGGAAAGATGCCCGCCGCGTGGCAGGAATCGATCAGGCGCGAGAAATACAAGCCCGCCGCGCGGGACTCGTCATTGCCGCTGTAAACGATGAACCTTTCGCCGCTTGGCGCGTTTTCATAAACCGTTACGCGCGCTCCGTCGCGAAAAATGCCGTTCATAGGCGCATCGTCTATATCCTCGCCTATGGAATGATCCAGCATGGAAAGCGGTATCCCGTGCTCGCGGCAATAGAGCATCAGCTCCTCTACGGTTTGCGGACGGATCACCGAAAAACGGCTGCTTTCGGGAATAAGGCTTTGATCGTAGGTTCCGCACTTGGGGCAGAACGGCTCCTTCCCTCTCAGCTCGGCTCCACAGTATTCGCATTTTCTCTCAAGCGACATGATGGCACTCCTTGCTCAGCTCAAAAATCTATCCATAATATTATATTAAATTATGGCTCTTTTGTCAATGTTTACCGCAGTTCTGCCATGAAAATGCCGTAAAAAGCGCCCCGAAGCTCCGTCGGGGCACCGCTTTGCATTTATGGCGCAGTTTTATTCCTTCTAACGGCGCTTTGAGAGCCTGCTTTTCGTATAAACGCCCCACATCCTGAACATGGTGGAGCTCAATAGCACGCCCACGGCGACCGCGCCAGCGATGGCGGCCGTGGCAACGCCCTTTGCCCAGGCATCCGCGCCCATGCCGAGCCTTATAAATTCCGTAGTGTAGTATATGCCCGCGCCGGGTATGAGCGGAACGAGCGCCGAAAGCAGGTAGCTCGTTGCGGGGAATTTGCGGATACGCGCCAATATCTCGGCGTAGAAGGAGCTTGCGGCGGCGGCGATAAGATACGAAACCGGCTCCGAAACCCCTATGCGCATACATATCGAGCAAACGAACCACGAGATGATGCTGCCTATCAGCGCAAAGGGTATCCCCTTTCCGTGCATATTGAAGAACAGACCGAAGCCAAGCGTTCCGATCATTCCCGCAAGGCATTGGATATAGAGTGGATGATCTATCGGCGAAAGCGTTGGGCTGACGGTAAAAAACTGCCTTGAGAGCGTGACTGCGGCGCTCGTTCCGAAAACGAGTGCGGCGGCGATGATGAGCACCTGCACCAGCCTGTTTACGCCACTCATAGTGTCGCCATAGATGATATCGCGCATACTGTTTGTAAAAAGAAAACCGGGAACGAGTATCATCAGCGCGCCTATCGTGGCGATATCCGTATTCTTGCAGATGCCTGCCGCGCCGCAGAGATTGGCGATAAAGGCCAGAATGAAGCTGCAAACGAAGGATTTGAAGAAGGCGTTCGCGTTCAGCCTGCCCATGAAGCTGAGCGCGGCGGCGGTTGCTGTGCAGCTTATACCTGCCGAAAGCATCTCGAGCAGGCCTCCCCCGAAGAAGATGCCGAAGCCCGCTCCGATCAGGAACGCGCCGAGATAATAGATGAATTTTCCGTAATGGCAAACGCTTGCGTCGGTCTCATCGAGCATGCGCCGCGCCTGCTTCACCGAGGGGCGCTCATCACAAATTTTACGGCAGAGCGCGGAATACTTTTCGATGCCGTCGAGCATCGTGTCGCTCGATTTAAGGCGGCGCACCTTGGTCTCAACGTCGCCCTCGTCGGTCTCAAGCCCCGCGATTATGCAGTTCGGGATAACGAAAACGTCCACCTTCTTATAGCCATACGCCTCGATTATCCTCGTTATCGTGTCCTCAACGCGATAGGTCTCCGCGCCGCAGCTCTGAAGACGGTTTGCAAGCGCCACGGCGAACTCAAGCAGCTCCTCGTGGTTGATGCGCGCCTCTTCACGCCCGGTTTTTTCCGAATGCGCGGAAAAACCTGCACCCTTAACAGAAGCCGCTTCGCTCTCGCTTATATTTCTTCTTTTCAGCGGTGCCATAAACGCCTCCGAATTGTTTTTTCTTTGTTACAAATGGAAATTATAACAGCAACAGCGCGAAAAATCAAGCGTTTTACGATATAATGAAAGCCGGCGGAGCCTTTGGGCGCGTCCACCGGCTTTTACCCTTATAATACTAATCCTGCGCTTTCAAACGCTGCTCCGCCTTCCAAACTATCGTCTGCACCCCGGGATTGATATTTGAATAATACCGGCCATTTCCGTAAGGCGTTGCGATGCCGACGGCTTTGCCCATCGCCGTCAGGCTGAATTCCTTTCCGTCCGCAGTCGTCAGATAGATCGCCGTAAAAGCGGCATCGCCCGGCTTGTTTCCGATTACGGAGCCTCTTGCCATCTGAAAGCTGCCGCTGGAGATAAGCGCCCGCAGCTCCTCGATAAGCTCATTACGCAGCGCTTCGTCCGTAACGCTGCGCTTTTCGGTTGGATAATCGTAGCTTCCTATCCGCATCACTTCTATATCCGCATCCATTATTTCACCGAGATACACGTCCCGATAATCGAGCAGGCGCATGGAATCTGTCTTTGAGTTCAGCAAGATAATCGCTGCGGCAAACGCGGCGATAATGAGCGCATCAATGATAACAACTATTCCTATTGTTCTTTTATTCATAAATAACACCTCTTTTTACCATTTTTCGGCATCGAATTCAGTCTCCGAACAGTTTATTCTTTATTCATTCTTCCGTTTGAATACGGGTTCTTATTCTCCCTTGGCGCATCCTCTTGATTCGCACTCCGGCAAGAACAACGTCGCCTCTCCGCACCGAGCTGCTAATCCTCGGTTTCATAATAATATGAATAGTCGATCCCCTTCATAAACACATCACGGTCATCTATTTCGTCCGTAAGAGCCGCTTCCATCAATGAAAAGATCAGGCTGTCGTCATACGGGCTCTTCTCCATCGCCGCCAAGTAGTCCTTTTTGTCTATTCTGCTCCAATCCATACATTTTGCAAGATTTTTCTTTAGAATAAGATCGACCCATATCCTCATGCTTCGACCGTTTCCTTCCATAAAAGGATGGGCAATATTCATTTCAACATATTTTTTCACTATATCCTGCAGCGTAAGCTCGGGCATATCCTCGATTTGTTTTAAGCTTTCCGAAAGATACATCGCATTGGCAAAGGCAAATCCCCCTTTGCTTATGTTTTTTGTTCTGATTTGGCCGGCAAATTCGTAGAGACCGCCAAACAGATAGGCGTGTATCTGCTGAAGCCCTCTAACGGTGCCGATCTCGATTTCATTTATCGCTCCGCTTTCAAACAAGTCATAAGCTTTCTGTTTGCTTTTTTCATCAAGCGAACTTCCTATAGCGGCTATCCACTTTTGAAAAACTTCCTTTCTCGAACTTTTCAAAACAGCCATCAAAGAATCGAGCATTTCATCATTTATTACGTCCGTATTGTATCTTTTTCCATCCGCAGCCTTCAATTTCAGTTGTTTGCAATTTGCAAACAACTCATTATGACGCCGTTTTACCGTTGCCCAATAAACTCTCGGGTTGGACGTATCAACCAGTGCTGCGACGATGTCCGCAGCACAAAGCCACCATTTAGCCTCAGCATCATCCCAGACGGAACGAACAGGAACGGTGTCAAAAAAACGAATTGAAGTTTTAAATACATTCATCGAATCGCTTCCTTTCATTTTTTGCCCCTTCCGTTTGAATACGGGTTCTTATTCTCCCTTGGCGCGTCCTCCTGATTTGCGCCCCAGCGGGCGAAGATTATCACAAGATAGCGTATGAGGCCGACAAGGAAGAATATGCCGACCGCGAGAAAGAACCATTTTATCGGCAGCTTTACGGTAAAATGCAGTATCAAAAGCAGCCAGATCGGCAGCGAAAAGAAGAGCGAATCCAGCCGCATAAAGAAGAAGAAAAGAAGCCCCGAAAAGAACCCCTTCCAATCCACGCGGCGGGAGGGGCCGCTGTTTTTATTTGAATTGCCGTTGTTTTCCATAGGGCTCCTTTTGGGATTTTGGTGAAGAGCGAAGGTGGGAAGGCGGCTTCATTTGCCCCGCCTTATTTCCCCGAGTAATACTCTATCCTTATCTCGTCCTGCTCGATGAGCACGGTGTTCTGGTTAAGCGCCTTGATTATCTCGTCCGCCGCTTTATAGACCGTTTCCTTATCCGCATCGTCGAAGTAGCAAACGATCGTGTACTCGTGGGTGATATTGCTCTTCTCGTCTGTCCAGGAGCCGATCGCCTCCTGAAGCGTGTAGCCCTCGAAATGCTTGAGGCAGATCTCGTCCACGATATTCCTTGCCTCCTCCTGCGAGAACTTGGGCGCGTAGGTATCCTTATCGTTGGTGCCGACGTACATAACGTACTGCGTTGCGGTGTCCTTCGCTTCGGCGGGCGCTTTTTTGGTTATCGCCACGATGAGCGCCGCGAGCGCAAGGATGAGGGCGAGCGCGGAAAGCGCGATGGGAAGAAGATTTTTTCTGCTGTTCATTTTGTTTTCCTCCTTAATTCTTATGCCTATATTCTACTCCTATCATTCCTCGCTGTCAAACGCGTTTCGCTTCTCGCGCTTGCGGTCATACTTCTTTTTATCCTTCGCAACGCGCGTAACGGGGTTCATGCCCTCCCAGGTATTGCGCTTTTCGCCGTCGCGCTCCTTCTTTTTCTTCTTTGAGAGCTTGGTATAGGGTATGAATTTGGCCTTTTTATTGCCCGAGCCGTTCTTCGCCATGGCTCATTCCTCCTTTCCGTCCCGTTTTTTCGAGTAAACGAGGCTGTTCGGCACCGCTTGAAGCTTCTTTTTCGGCACGTCCTCATACTCGTGCAGCGAATACTGCCGCCTGCTGACCGTGTGCAGATAGTTGAAAATCTTATGCATTATCTTCGCTTTTTCCGTGTTGCCGCAGTCGATGGAGAAGCGCACGATCACCGCGCTTGCCGCCGTTTGCTCCGAAATTTTGTGGCGAACGAGATAGATCTCGTCTATCATGCCGTTTTCAAAGCCCGCGATATGCGCTATCATCGCCTCAAGCTCTCCTTCATCGAGCTTTTCCTCCAAAATCACCGATTTTTTATCTATCGTGCCGATCTTTTCGTATTCGGTAACGTACTTTTGCACAAGCTCGGGCGCAGCCTTGCGGTATTTTTCAAGCTCCTGCTCGTCGCCGAGTTTGCAGCAGAGCCCGCCGATCAGCTCGAGCCCCTCTTCAACGTAGTTTTCGGTCTCTATCGCCTCATAAAGAAGCGGAAACGCGGCCTTATCGTATCGTTTTGCAAGCAATCCGCCCTTATACAAACAGGCATAAGCCCTGCCCGCCTCGGGAAGCTCGGCTATCGCCCTGTCCGCAAGCGCCTCGGCATCCGACACCCTGCCCATATCCACGAGCGCGGAGATAACGTCCGCATATTCCTCGGCCACGAGCGGCTTCCCAGCGCTTTCCCAGGCTGGAACGGTCTCAAGCGCGTTCTTTCGTGCCGTAAGGTAGGTCTCCTCAAGCTCCCTTGCAAATATCCCGTCCGCAAATTCAAGCGCTTTTTTCTTTTCCGCCGCAAACTCCGCATTATCCTCGCACGGAAGTGCTTTGGCATCCTCCGCGCCCATCGCCGCAAGCCTCATTTTAAGGGTGGGGTGCGAGGCGTTTCGCGCAAGTATCTCGAGCGGGATAAGGCGCATCCACTCGTCCTTTCTCTTCTCCACGCGCTCCAAAAGCTCCCTGTTTCTGCGCGTTGCAAGGTCATTTGGTATCCTCTCGCCGTCCAGCTCCGAAGGGGTGTCGTAGGAATTGCTTTCGAACTCGAAATTGGAATGAAACTCGGTTTTTATCAGCGCCGAAGCCGCAACGCGCTTATCGCAGCCGATAAGCATGGCGCGATCCGCCTTTTCCTCCTGCCGCACCGATTCGCCGAAGCGATGAAGCTCGGTCAAAAACGCGGCCTGAACATCCAAAAAGGAGAAGAAAAGCCTGTCAAGCACGGCTCCAAGCGGAAAGATCGAGCGCCCAAGCATCTGCCAGCGGGCGTACCGCGCTATTTTGCTGCCCTTTTCGGAAACAACGTGCGAAAACTCATGGCGGAATATGGAAAGAAGCTCATCCTCGGAGAGCAGCGAAAGCAGCTGCACTCCCGTTTGAAGCGATATTTTGCCGTCCACATCGGCGATGCCTATGCTTCCGATATTCGGCAGTATCGCGATGCGGAAGCCGTCGGTGCAGCCCACCTGCTCCGCCGCGCGCTCCGCTATCGAATAGAGCACGGGAAACTCCGTTTTTTCAACATACAGACCGCTGTCGTCCATGAAAGCGGCGGGCGTTTTCAGCCGTATCCTGTTCAGGGCGGCGCAGACGAGCAGAAGCGAATAGATGATAACGAGCGCGGCGGGAACCGGAGAAAAGCGGAGCAGCGCCGCAAGAAACGCGCAGCCCGTGCCTGAAAAGCCGAGCATAACCGCCGTTACACCTGCGTTCTGCCTGTTTACCGCAAGCTGCATTTCGGTCTTCTTCGCCGCTTCATCGGCAAGCTCGCGCTGCTGCAAAAAGGTGTTGAACATTTCCTCGCCCGGATAGTCGGAAAACATCGCGGAGAGCTTCGCCCTTGCGATCAGCCCGCATGTCGCGCAGAACGCCGGCATGGCGGCAAACAGGATGAACAAAAGGATATATACACTGCGGGGAAACAGAAGCCCCTTTTTTTCGAGAAGCAGCCCCAAAAGAAACGCGAGCAGCACGAGAGCCGCAGCGCAAACGAGTGTCAGCACGCCGCGCCGCTTCAAAACGCGGATCTGCTTATCGTTCTCTTCCTCGGTGCTTCGCTCATTTTTCCTTATAAACACGACCAAAAGCATGATGATGAAGAAGCCGAGCAGCACGCCGGCGGCAAAGAGCGTGCTCTGCCATAAATAGCTCCAATCCATGCGCAGCGACCTAACAACGGTGTGATGGCCGATGCCCTCATGCCAAACCACACTTCTCCACTCCACGCCCTTAACAGCGATCACGCCCGCGATAAGCAATGCGAAGAAGGCGAATAGAAGCGCGGTGATTATCAGAGCATTTTTCATTTTTCCCTTCATTTGCAAAACTCCTTTTCATGCAATTTGAAAAACTCATAGTATGTCCGAACGTTTTCAAGCTCCTGCCACCGGCGCACCTCCACGGGCTCCGAATCGAGATCATACACCCTTGCGCCCTCGAGCGAAAGCAAAAACGGCGAATGCGTGGCGATAACGAGCTGGCAGCCGCAGTATCTTGCAAGCTCGGTCAGAATATTGAACAGCTCGAGCTGAAGCTTGGGGCTCATGCTGTTTTCGGGCTCGTCCAAAAGATAGAGCGTGTCGGGCTTGAGCTTCTCGTCGAAATATGCGAGCGCGGTCTCGCCGTTGCTCATAAGGCGCGTTTCCACGCCTGCGGTTTTATGCAGGAATTGCCGCCGCGTTTTGCTCCTTGCAAGCACCTGAAGCCGCAGCTCCTCGTAGTCCTCCATTCCCGAAAGCTTGACCGTTTCGCCGTATTTGCGCCTGCGCCATTCGCCGCGCCCGCGCTCGGTCTCCCCCGCTATATCGGCGTTATTGTCCCTTGCGGCAAGCATATAATCGAAAATATCGTCGCTGGTTATTATGCGGCTGCCGTTCGGGATGCGCAGTTTCACTCCCTCGTCGTCCGTGCCGAGCTCATAGCGGCAGGCGTTTGCGTACATATCGAAAAGCTCGCTCGAATTGAACGGCGAAACGCGGTGCAGCTCGAGCTTCTTGGCGATAACGTTCAAAAGCGTGCTCTTGCCCGAGCCGTTGCCGCCGTAGAAGATCGTTATGCGGTCAAAAAGGATGCGCTCAAGCCCCTTTTTAGGAAAGATGCCGCAGGGGTAGCCGTTTTCAAGGTAGCCGAAACTCGGCCCGCCGTTGTGCGCCATGCGCTCGCGGGCAAGGGAGTATTCGCCGTCTTCGGTTGGAAGGGTGAAGGAGTGGAGATACATAGTTTTAGTGAATAATGAAGAGTGAATAGTGAATAGTTGTGGTAGAAACGCCAAAGGCGCTCCTGCGGAGGGCATCCTGAGAAAAACACTTCGGCTTGCTCCGTGTTTTTCTCTCTTTAGTATCGAAAAATGCTTCGGCTTGCTCCACATTTTTCGATATCTATTTGAAATCCCGCAGGGATTTCCACCACAACGTTCCGAAGGAACACATCATGCGCCGCAGGCGCACATCATTTGCCGAAGGCAAGCATCATTGCCGAAAGGCGGCATCATTCCCTCATCTTCCCGCTCATCTCCCAAAACGCCACGGCGCTCGCTGATGCAACGTTCAGCGAGTCCACGCCGTGGAACATCGGGATCTTCACGGTATAGTCGCAGGCTTTTATCGTTTCCTTGTCGAGCCCCGGGCCTTCCGCGCCGAGCAGCACGGCGAGCTTTTTCTCGTTTTTCAGCGCGGCATCCGAAACCGAAACGGAGTTATCTGAAAGCGCCATCGCCGCCACCTTGAAGCCGCGCTTCTGCAAAATAGAAATGTCGGCGCGGTTTTTGGCCGTTTCCATGCAGGGCAGCACCGTCCACGGAATTTGAAACACCGTGCCCATGCTGACCCTTGCGGCTCTGCGGTTCAGCGGGTCGCAGCAGTTCGCGGAGACGAGCACCGCATCCATGCCGAGCGCGGCGGCGGAGCGGAAGATGGAGCCGATATTCGAAGCGTCGCTCACGCCCTCCATAACGGCTATGCGCTCAGCGCCCGAAACGAGCTGCTTTACCTCGGGAAGAGCCTTCCTTTTCATTGCCGCAAGCACTCCGCGCGAGAGGTGAAAGCCCGTTATGCCCTCGAAAACCTCGGTTTCGCAAACGAAAACGGGCGTTTCGCCGCAGAGCTCCGCCATGCTCCTTTCTGTTTGAGCGAGCAGCTTTTTTTCGGTCAGAAACGAAACGGGCTCATACCCCGCCTTTATCGCGGCGGCGGCCACGTTCGGGCTTTCGGCGATGAACAGCCCCTCGCCCTCGCCCGCCCTCTTGAGCTGCGCTTCTGTGAGCCTCGCATACGGCGCAAGCGCTTCGTTTTCAATGCTTTTTATCTCGATAATGTTCATTTTGTGCGTTATCGGGCTCCCTTCCTTTTTCAGTCTCCATTATAACATCTTCCCGATTTGCAGTAAAGAAAAAATAAGCGTAAAGCCAAAACCGAAAATCGCCCAAGCATAGCTCAGGCGACCTTCGGGGTTTCAGAAAAATATTAAGTTGTTATCAAAAGGCGAGGTATTATGCCTGCGCACTAATGATCCTTTGGTATCAATGCGTTGTGCATTGAGCTTCAGTTCGCCTCAGTTATTGTTCAGAGCTGCAAGCCTGATCTCTGCGGCGGTCATGAACACGTTGGGTCTTGAGCCGTAGGTGGTTACGCCTTCGAGCTTAACAAACTTCGCTAAAACGGGGTTGAATTCCGCCGTTTTGAGGGAGCCATCGTTTGCCCAGCTTCCGGTGCTTACCACGGTCCAGTTCGTTCCGTCCATGCTGACGGAGATCCTGTACTGATTCACGCGGCCGTTTGAGCCGCCGATGTTGGGCTGATACTCGTACCTGCCGATGTACGCGGCGTTCTTGAGCTGAAGCGTGATATAGCGCTGCTCAAGGGGAGCCGCCGCCGCCCAGCTGGTGTGCCAGATCGAGGCGTTGTTGCCGTCGATCGCATTCTCCTTCTTGCCGCCGTTGGCGACTTCCTCGGAGCCTGCGAGAACTCTCGCTATCGCGTTTCTTTCAACGGTCGTCCAATTCAGCGAAGTGCCGTATACCCTGAGTTCCGCTGCGCTCATGAAGCGGTTTCTCTGAGAAGGAACGCTGCCGTAGGTGGTAACGCCTTCAAGCTTAACGAATTTTGCAACAACGGGGTTTGCGAAGTTGACGGCCTTGAGCGAGCCGTTATCCGCCCAGTTGCCGTTTGCGGCAACGGTCCAGTTCACGCCGTCCATGCTGACGGAGATCCTGTACTGGTTTACACGGCCGTTGTTATTGCCCGTTACGCGGGGCTGATACTCATACCTTGCCAAGGTTGCGGGGGAAGCAAGCTCAAGGGTGATGAAGCGGTTCTCGGCGGGAGTTGCAACACCCCACTTGGTGTGCCACATGGTGTTGTTGCTGCCGTCGATCGCGTTTTCCTTCCTATCGCCGTTATTGACCTCTTCGGAAGCCACGATAACGTTCGCAATGCCGAGCTTGGTCACGGGTACGGGAGTCGGAGTGGGAACCGGGGTCGGAACGGGAGTCGGAACCGGGGTCGGAACCGGGGTCGGAACGGCAGTCGGAGCGGGAGTGGGCTGGGAATGATCCACAGCGCGGTTGCTGAAGCCGATGTTAAACGAGCCGTTGCCGGAAGCGTTGTAGTAGGATGCACCGCAGATGCCCGCGGGGATCTCGGGAGTCCAATAATTGGCGTTGTAGCCCTCCTCAACGAGATAGTAGCCGTTGGGATCCATCTTGGGCTTGCCGTTTTCGTAAACAACGTTGCCGTTGCCGTCCTTGAGGAAAGCTCTGGGAAGGAAGCCGTCGGAAACGCCGGTATTGGTGTAGGCGGTGCTCATGAACATTCCGCTGAAATTATTCTGAGCGTTCAGAACGATGGAGGATACCATCTGATCCGCGCCCGAAGCATTGCGCTTCATGAGCTTAACGGTGATGCTTGCGCCCGAGGGTGCGTTGGTAACGCTGCCGTTTGCCGCGCGCCAAGTCTTATTGACCTTGAACTCCGCCATCGCCCAGCGGTGGGTAAGGTCGAAGCGGATCGCAGTCGAGGAAACGTTGGTCTTAACGTTGTCGGTGAGCAGCCAGCGGGAATCCGCGTTCACTACCTTAACGGTATAGTTGATCGCGTTGCCGTTTGCATCCTTCGCGGGAACGCTCCAGCTTGCCTGATCGTCCCAATTCTTATTGCCGCCGAAGGGGTTCGAGAAGGTCTGAACGCTGCCGGTGGGCTGACCGTTTGCAAGAAGCTGATAGCTGATCGTGCGGGGGATGTATTTATCCTGACCGTTGCCCCACTCGCTGTCGTTATCCATGCCGGTGAAGCGGTTCACGAGGCTGATATTGACGGTGCCGGGAGCGGGGGTGGGCTCGTCGATGGGCTCCGCGGTAACGTTTGCGGGATCGAAGAAGTTTACGCGGTAGTTGAATTCGACCGCCTGACCGGACTTATTCTTGATGCCGGTGATGGAAACGGTGTATTCGCCGTTGTACTGGCCCACTCCGCTGGGGCGGAAGATGATGGTGGGAGTGAACATATAGTTGCCGGCGTCCAGATCGTAGTTGAAGTAGTTGCCGCTCTGGGAGGGGCTGTAGTTGCCCTTGAAGGTCCAGCTCTTGCCGCTCGCAGTGCTCCTGAGGGTAACGGTGAGGTCGCTCTTGGAGTTTACGGTGTACTTTTCGGGGTTCAGCGAAACGCTCCAAGCGGTGTTGGAGTTGAAGCTGAAGGTATTGTTCGGGAAGTTGCCGCTTGCGGGCCAGGCGATGAAGTTATAATCCTCGGAATCGGTGATCCAGCTCCATTCGGAATTGGAGAAATGCTTGAATACCGAATAGTGCTTATAGGTGGAGTTATTATTATAAACGTAGCCAAAGCCGATCTTGGTGATCCTCGAAGAGAGGAAGAAACGCCTGTGACCGAGCTGGGGAAGGTTGCTGGTGTCGGTATCGTCAACGAAAACGTCGTTGGAATAAACGAACTCTCGGCCTGCGCAGATCGCGCCGGTGGAGGTGCCGTCATAGCCGATGTTATAGAAATCCTGACTCATTCCGCTCGGCTTCGCGGGGGTGTGGCTGAAGGGAACGAGCGAAAGCAGGACTGCGCCGTACTGCGAGATCCTGTTGTATTCCGCATCCATAACGATGGGGTTCACGCCCGCAAGGGACCTGAGAGCGTTTACCCTGTTCAGCGCGGCGTTGAGCGCCGTGCTCGTAAGGCTGCCGGGGGCATGGGGATTTGTGAACTTGGGCTGAGAAGCAAAGATATTTGAGGGAGTGGTCACAGGGCTCTCATTCAGCAGAGTCTTGATCTGACCCCGGGTGAGCTTGCGAGCCGAAAACAGACCGCTTTCGAGGTAATTGGCGCGGGTGGGTTCTTCTTCTATTTTAATAAGAGAAGTTTCCGCGATGTCGGTCTTCACGACCTTCGCTTCGGCAAAGCTTGCGAGGATGCCGAACGTCATAACGAACGCAAGAGCGATGGCCATGAGGCGCTTGAAGAGTGAACCGTTCTTCATACTTTCCTCCATTATGGCATTGTTTACTCGGATCGCGGCTTTGCTGCTCCGTGGGTACCGATCACGCACTGTTGCCGCCTTTGACCCTGTTCTTGCATTTTAGCAAGTTGATATATTTTTGTCAAGATAAAAAATTCAAGTGTTTTAAGTATATTTTTCTATTATAGGTTTACATTTTTAGCAAAAATTTTATTCAAATATTGCAACACTTACGCTCTGGCTTTCTTTATTTTTATTGATTTGCTATATATTTCATTTGTCATTCGGCGGAAATATGGCAATTTTATTAACGCGCAGCTTGAGCACCGCGGCTATCGGCCTATCGCATTCATTTAAGAACTTCGCTTCCCCTTAGCCTGCCGAAGGCAAATTCAGCTCGCGAAGCGAATTCAGCTTAATTTTGCTTCATTAGCGGAGCGGCTTCATTGCTGTCCTTTTCACCTTGACAACTCCGCCCGTTTTGCACTATAATATAAAATAGGTAAAAAGGTGACTGGCAAAGCAAAAGCCGCACCGACCAAAACTACACGAGGTAGATATTCCAATGAAAAAACTCAACACGCACGAGCTTCGCAGGCTCTTTCTTCAGTTCTTCTCCGAGCGCGGTCACGCGGTGATCCCGTCCGCTTCGCTGATCCCCGAAAACGACCCCTCGGTCCTGTTCACCACCGCGGGCATGCACCCGCTGATGCCCTATCTCATGGGCGCGGAGCACCCCGCCGGGACCCGCCTTTGCGACGTTCAGAAATGCGTTCGCACCGGCGATATCGACGAGGTCGGCGATGCAAGCCATCTCACCTTCTTCGAGATGCTCGGCAACTGGTCGCTCGGCGATTATTTCAAGAGCGAGTCCATCGCCTGGAGCTGGGAGTTTCTGACCGACGAGAAATGGCTCGGCATCGATAAGGACAGGCTGTATTTTTCATGCTTTGAGGGCGACGAGAACGCCCCGAAGGACGAGTTTTCCCACGATCGCTGGGTGGAGATGGGCGTTGATCCCTCGCATATCTTCTATCTGAACGCGAAGCACAACTGGTGGATCCCCGGCACGAGCGGCCCCTGCGGCCCCGACACCGAGATCTTCTTCGACACCGGAAAGCCCGCTTGCTCCGAGCATTGCGATCCCTCCTGCTCCTGCGGCAAGTACCTTGAGATATGGAACAACGTTTTCATGCAGTACTACAAAGCGCCGGACGGAAAGATGAGCCAGCTCAGCAAGAAAAACGTGGACACCGGCATGGGTCTTGAGCGCACCGTGGCAACGCTTCAGGGCGCACAGAGCGTTTACGACACCGATGCTTTCACGAATATCCTTGCACGCATCGCGGAGCTTTCGGGCAAAAATTATAAGGACAATGCGGACACAGTTAAGGCGTTCCGCATAATCGCGGATCATATCCGCACCGCCACCTTCATGCTCGGCGATCCGCGCGGCGTTACCCCCTCGAACGTGGATCAGGGCTATATTTTAAGAAGGCTTATTCGCCGCGCTCTTCGCTACGCGATGCAGCTCGAGATGGGCGAAAACGCGCTTTCTAAGGTCGCCGAAACCGTTATCGCGGACTACGGCGAGGTCTACCCCGAGCTTAACGAGAACGCGGAGCATATCAAGAAGGAACTCGATGCCGAGGAGCTCAAGTTCCAGCGCACTCTTACAAACGGTATGCGCGAATTCGAGCGCATCAAAAATAAATTTGAGAACGGCGTTATCGACGGCACGAACGCCTTCCGCCTTTTCGACACCTTCGGTTTCCCGATCGAATTCACCGAGGAGATGGCGCGCGAAAACGGCCTGAAGGTGGACGTTGCCGGCTTCCATGAGAAATTCGCCGAGCATCAGCAGAAGTCCAAGGCGGGCTCGGAGCAGAAGTTCAAGGGCGGCCTTGCCGATGCAAGCGAGGAGACCGCGAAGCTGCACACCGCAACGCATCTGATGCAGGCGGCGCTTAAAAAGGTTCTTGGCGACGAGGTCGCTCAGAAGGGCTCGAACATCACCACCGAAAGGCTTCGCTTCGATTTCTCATTCCCGCGCAAGATGACCCCCGAGGAGATTGCAGAGGTTGAAAAGCTTGTAAACGAGGCTATCGCGGCGAACGCCGAGATAACCTGCGAGGAGATGACCGTTCCCGAAGCGCGCGAAAAGGGCGCCATCGGTCTGTTTGGCGACAAGTACGGCGAGCGCGTAAAGGTATACACCATGGGCGAATACAGCTGCGAGATCTGCGGCGGCCCCCATGCTGGCAACACCGGCGAGCTCGGCACCTTCAAAATAAAGAAAGAAGAGGCCTCAAGCGCGGGCGTTCGCAGGATCAAGGCCGTGCTGATCCCCAACGCATAAGCTTTTTTCGGGCGCTTCGGTTTTACCGAGCGCCCGAGTTTTTAGTGAATAGTTGATGTGGAAATTCCTTCGGAATTTCATAATATTTGAATTCGCTATCCGATTTTGCGAGGTGATATTTATGGCAAAAAAACTGTTTTCAGGCCTTTTCTCCGCTCCGTCCGCGGGCAATGCGATACAAGGGCGGCTTCTTGCATACGACTGGAGGCTCGACGGCCGCGCCGCTGAGTTCGGCGTTGACCTGCATCTTTCCGCGCACGCTCCTATGCACTCCCATCCTGTGCTGGCCTTCGCTTCCTGCGCGTATCCCGATGGAGCCGAAGCAAAATCGACTGCCGCTGTGCTGAAGAAGGCGCTTGCCTTCGTTAAAAAATGCACCGGGGAGCTTGATGCGGTCGTTGCCGGCTATATCGAGACCGACGCCGAGCTTCAATACTATATCTACCTGCCCTCCACCGACGCCTACGAGCGCATGAAGGCGCTTGCGGGCGAAATAAAGGGTGCGGACGGCGTGGAGATCATGGTCGGCGGCCGCAGCGAGCCCGATTGGGACAGCTATTTCAGCGTGCTCTATCCCGACGATGCCAAGATGCAGACCATCCGCAACGGCGAGATCATCGACGAGCTCTTTAAAAGCGGCGATTCGGAAGCTCCGCGCAGGCTGAATCTGCTGCTTGCCTTTCCCACCGAGGCGGACTGCGGCGCATTTGCCGCCAAGGCGCTTGACGAGGGCTTTGCCACGGGCGAATATAAGGACGTTTCGGACGGCGAGCTGCCCTGCGGCGTGGTCGTTCACCGCATCTGCGCCATGAAAAAATGGGATGTGGATGCCGTTACCGTTCACGCGATCCGACTTGCCGAGGAGCACGGCGGCAAGCTTCTTTATTGGGACTGCCCGATAGTTCCGCGCAGGCTTTGAGCAGGTATAAAAAATCAGTTAAAATTAAAATGCAAGGGGGTCTGCTGCACGCAATTTGCCTGTGCAGCAGACCCCTTCTCAATATCGAATCGCTTTATTCTCTAAAATGAGCTTTATCAGCCCCCGTTTGCAAGATTCTCAAGCCTTTCATGCACTTCTTCATAGGCCATGCGCCCCGCATCCTGCCATGAACAGCCTTGAGCTTTATATCGCTCGGCGATCTGTTCAAGCTCTTTCAAGAACAGACAGTCCTCGGACGGGTTTTCAAAGCCGATGATCTTAAACTCCGGCTCATCCTTGCGGACGGTCAGAATTATATCCTGCTCTATGTGCTTTATACCGTCGCCCTTTACCTCAACGCTTGTATGGATAAGAGCTTTTATTATCTCATCGGTTTCTTCGAGTATCTCTACAAGCTCCTCGGTTCCGCACTCAACCTTCTCAAACAGCGGCTCGCGCACGCCAAACAACGCGCTTTCCGCCGCAAGAAGCGTATCCCACAAAAACAGGTCGGTCTGTTCGGTGCGCTCCGTAAAATGATTTACAGCGGAATCCGTAATGCCCCGGCTGCTGTGCCAGTATTGATACATCAGCTCGCCTGCCAGACCTATGGCCGTTTCCCGCGCGCGCTCCTCCGGCGTTTTCTTAGCCTCGTTCTCAAGCCATTCCAAAGAGCGAAGGTTCTTCTGATGCAATTCATCGGCAACCATCTGCCCTGCCTCCTGCCATGAATAGCCCTGCTGCTTATACTTCTCCGCCGCAACCTTTATCATCGAGTAAAGCTCCTTCTCATACTCCGGCTCAACGGCAACGATGAGCAATCCGTTTTTGCCCTTTTCGATCGTCAAAGTGACGGTTCGGCTGCCTGACATTACTATGATCTCCTCATCGGCTTCATCGGGCACAAAACGGTACGGAAGCTCATAATGGTATCCGAATTTCGCCTTGATGAATTCGTCCGTTTCCTCAAGCAGCTCGTTGAGCTGCACTATGACCTTTACCGAATCGCAGCGTGTTCGTAATCCGAGCGCCGTCGATTCCGCGTTGTGGTACGCCTCCACAAGGAAGAGATCTGTGCCCTCATTATGCTCCATAATATCCGAAAACTCGCTCATTTCGCCGTTTTTTTCTCCGAGATAGAAGCGGTGCATAAGCTCCGATGCGATCTGCTCATAGGGCAGATATTTCTGCACGACCTTGCCCTCCGCCTTTTCAAGCTCCGTTTGAAGAATATTGAGGCGCACAGCCTTATCCTCGGGTGCGGCCGGGATCGCTTCAAGCTCCGCGATCATGCCGTTCAGCATATCGATCCCGTAATTCAGACCATAATGCCGTGAATAAAACAAAATATAATCGCGGATAGCCTCATCTATCGGCACAAGCGCAAAGCCTTCGTTCGTGGAAGGAATATTATCGATAAGTGGCTGTCCATTTTCGATAATGTATTGATAATCCTCGGCAAGTATCTCGATGCGCTCAATAAACATTCCTTCCGTGTTTTCCCAAATGGAAACCACGCATTGCTTGGAGCCGATCATCTCGGTATCCTCCCTGCCGCCCCATTGCGCATATACGGACATAATATCCAAAGTAAAGCGCACCGTAAAGCTGAACGCCTTCTGCTCCGTCCTAAGCTCTCCGAGCTCAAGCTGAGCGGCCTCTCCCACTTCCGCCCGAACATCGGAGGTAAAATCGCCATAATCGTTGAATGCCGAATAAAGATACAGCGCCGCAAGATAGTTTTCGCGCTGTGTCATATATCCATCGCGGAAGCAGCGCTCTGCCCTATCGTAGTCCGCAAATATAAGCGAATGAAACGCCTCTTCGATCAGCTCTTTTATTCGCTCTGCATCCGCTTTGCTCGCCTCCTTCGTGGGCGCGACCGAGTAAAACAGCCCGCTTACACCGGGTATCTCCGCCGCGAGCGCGGGACGGGCAAAGAGTATGCCTACGGCGGCGGCAAACAACACCACAAGCGCGGCGGCAGCCGCAAGCAGCGGCTTAACAAAGCCCCGCACGGGCTTAAAGCCCTTTTCGCCCGTTTCGCTCTCCGCAGCTCTCCGCTTGAGATTTGAAACGGTGGCTTCAAACCGCTCCGCATAGCCCTCGGGCATGGGCGGAACGAAAGCTTCCACGCGCTCCCTCATAAGTTTTTCAATATTATCCATCATAATTTTCTCCTTCAAGCTGTTTTCTTATCAGTTCCCTTGCGCGTGCGAGCCTGCTCATGACCGTGCTGCGGGGCGTGTCCGTCAGCTTGGCTATCTCGGCGGTCGTGTAGCCGAGCTTATAGTACAGCACGACCGCCTCGCGCAGCTCCGTGCCGAGGTCGGCAACGCAGTTTTCGAGGTCGAGGCCGCTCTCGCTGCGCGCCTCCGCGCCTGGGATATCCTCGGGCAGGGGGACGAATCGCTTTTTCTGCCGCAGAATGGAGATGCACTCGTTTTTGAGTATGCGAAACAGCCACGGCTTGAGCTTATTTGGGCTGCGAAGCCCGGAAAGCCCGTCGAATGCCTTGACCATCGCGTTATGCACGGCATCCTCGGCATCTTCGCGCGTTTTCGTTATCGAAAAGGCGTAGGCGAAAAGGTCGCCCCGAAGGTCGGTTATGCTGCTGAAAAAGCGGTCGTAAGTTCTTTGATCCATTAACTGAAAGTCCTTGAGTGGTTTTTTCGGTGAACGGCGAATTTGCTTTGAAGACGCTTTCACGAATAATTCCGAAGAAATTCCGCAGGAATTTCAACCTCAACTATTCATTCTTCATCATTCACTATTCACTAATAGCTTTCGGGGTCTGCGCACCATCCCTGCGCTTATATGACGGAGAATGGGGAGCATCTATCCGCAAACGTGGAGTATATTGCGAATATATTTTCGTGTGCGATAATTTGGAGCCAAAAAGGCGCTCCCCCTTGGGAAAGCGCCCTTTGTGTTGATAAAAAGGATTCAAATCCCCTGCGGGATTTGTGCAGGTTTCCGCCTCATCAGTCGGCTGCGCCGCCGGCTTCTGCTCGAGGAGAAGCTACAACGCGGGGAAACTCCTTCGGAACTTCTTTGAACCGAATTACTCGGCGAGCATGGTGTTGATGCGCTCAACGAGCTCATCGCAGTTGATGCCGTGAACGCCGCAGGCCTGCTCGAGGTTTTCGCCGCTTGCCATAACGCAGCCGAGGCAGTGCATGCCGCTGGCCATGAGGACGTTTGCGATCCTCTTATCGACGTTGATGATCTCTTCGATGGTCATTTTCTTGTTGATCTCCATTTTTGTATCTCCTTTCGGTTGATCGTTTTTATTTTGGTTTTCGGGCGCTGTGCCCGATATTGTATTATCGGGATTTTTATCTCCCGATATGTAACGAATTAAACTGTGTTTCGGTTGCCGCTCGCCGCGGGGGCACTTTGAGAAAAACACTTCGATCGACTCCGTGTTTTTCTCTTTTTTTCACTCGCAGCCGAAAGTGAATAATGAATGGTGAAGAATGAATAGTGAATAGTTGAGGTTGAAACGCCGAGGCGTTTCTTTCATTTTTTGAGATCCCCGTGGGATCTCTTCCTCAATTTCTTCATTAGCCGCAGGCGAACTTCATTGCTTCATTAGCGAAGCGGCTTAATTCCCACTCGCCTGCGATCAGATATCCACGCTCCACTGTCCAAACGGCTTCAGCTTGCCGAGGCGCTTGAATATCCACGCCGTTAAGAAGGTGTAGACCTCGTGAACGATCCATGCGATCAGATATATGACCACGCTCACGGCGATAGCGTGTGCAATTATCGTTATCGGCGAGCCGGCCACCGCTTTATCTATGCCGGCATAGCCGAGAAACTGAGAGTGGATAAGGAAACTGGTGAAGGATGCCGCCGCAAGCCTGTTGATGAATGCGCTCTTAAAGTGCAGCGCGCGGAAAAACTGAAACAGCAGTGCGGCGCTGAGCAGAACAAAGGGGTTATGATACACCCACGCGCTTCTGAGGCCGATGGAGGTCAGCTTTTGGTTTGCGATCGACCACAGGAGTATAACGAGCACCGTGCCAGCCCACGCGATTGCGACGGTGGATTTTTTCTGCATCCATTTGGGAACGCTTCCGTATCGGAGCCATGCGCCGATAACGTATGCCGTGCAGAAATTAACGATGGTAAAGCCCTGGTGGCTGCCCGTTCTGGAAACGGTGCTGAGGCCGAGTATCTCCTGACCAATGAACTCTTTGCCGAGATCCACCGCCGTATTCCAAACCGAAAACAGGCCTATCACTATGATGAGCAGCGTTTTCCACTGCTTTTGATCGAGCCTTTTCAGCACCGCATTTATATACGGCGAAATAAAGTACAGCGCGATATAAAGGATAGCAAAGTAGTTGTTCGGCACAAGCTCTATAAGAAGCGCCTGAAGAGAGAAGCCCCCCTTGTGCAGCAGCAGGCCGTTCACAAGGTAGATCAGCACGTGGAAGACGCTGACCTGAAAGATCAGCTCAAGCGGCTTGATATTGCTTCGCTTCTGAGTGCCCGAGAGGAAGAAGCCCGATATCAGAATGAACAGGTCCACGGCGCATATCGCAATGCTCTCAAGCAGATACAGGGTGTACTGCTGAGCGGATCCGTTTTGAACAAGGGTGAACGCCTTGCCGTCGTTATAGTGAAGGAGCATAACTCCAATGGCAGCAAGCATCCTGAGCAGCTCAATGCCCGATTCCCTTGCGGTTTTTTTTGCGATAATTTTTTTCTCCATCGTCTTTTCCTTTTCGGTATTCCTAAGCCCTGCGGGTTGCGGCACTCATCTTCCCGAGTTCTTCATCGTTTCGAAGACAAGCACCATGCGCGGAGTGCGCATCAATCCTTTTTCAGGCTCGCCGCCACAAACCCCTTGAACAGCGGGTGCGCGTTATCGGGTCTGGACTTGAACTCGGGGTGGAACTGAACTCCCACGAACCACGGATGCGTCGGAAGCTCGACTATCTCGGCAAGGCCGCGCCTCGGGTTCCAGCCCGCAAACATGAGCCCGCCGCGCCTGAAATCCTCGGTGTATTCGTTGTTGAACTCGTAGCGATGCCTGTGGCGCTCGTGTATCTCCTCCGCGCCGTAGTGCTCCATGGAGCGGCTGCCCTTCTCAAGGCGGCAGGTGTAGCTGCCGAGGCGGAGCGTGCCGCCGATGCGGTCAAGATTATTTATCTGATCCTCCATCAGCGCAACCACGGGGTGCTTGGTGTTGAAATTCACTTCGCTGGAATGCGCATCCTTCCAGCCGAGCACGTTTCGCGCAAATTCCACGACCGCGATCTGCATGCCGAGGCAGATTCCGAAATAGGGAATGCCATTTTCGCGCGCAAAGCGGGCAGCGATCATCATGCCCTCAAGGCCCCTTTCGCCGAAGCCGCCGGGCACGAGGATGCCGTCCACGTCCGAAAGGATGCTCTCGGGATCGCCGCTCTCAAGGCTCTCCGCCGCGATCCATTTGATGTTTACGCGGGCGTTGTTTGCGATGCCGCTGTGGTGCAGCGCCTCGGCGACCGAAAGATACGCGTCGTGCAGCTCAACGTATTTGCCAACAAGACCGATCGTACATTCCTTCTCGGGGGAGAGATCGGCCTCGACCATCGCCTTCCATTCGGCGAGGTCGGGCTTGCGCTCCTCAAGGCCGAGATGCTTAATAACGGCGGTGCAAAGACCCTGCTCCTCGAGCATTAGGGGCACCTCATACAGCGAGCGCGCGTTGAGATTTTCGATAACGTTCTCCACCGCAGTGTTGCAGAAAAGGCCGATCTTGGCGCGGATGCTGCGATCGATCGGGTAATCGCTTCTTAAAACGATGATGTCGGGCTGAATGCCGATGCTCTGAAGCTCCTTGACCGAATGCTGGGTGGGCTTGGTTTTTAATTCGCCCGAAGCAGAGAGATAGGGAACGAGGGTAACGTGGATAAAGCAGCAATCGCCGGAGCCGAGCTGCGTTTTAAGCTGACGGATCGCCTCAAGGAAGGGCTGGCTCTCGATATCGCCCACGGTGCCGCCGATCTCAACGAGCATAACGTCGGGCTTGAGCGTGTTCATAGCGCGGCGTATCCTAAGCTTTATCTCGTCCGTAATATGCGGAATGACCTGCACCGTGCCGCCGTTGTAGCCGCCGCTGCGCTCGCGCTCGATAACGGCGGAATAGATCTGGCCGGTGGTGGTGTTGTTCAGCTTGGTGAGCTCCTCGTTTATAAAGCGCTCGTAGTGACCGATGTCAAGGTCGGTCTCCGCGCCGTCGTCGGTAACGAACACCTCGCCGTGCTGATAGGGGTTCATCGTGCCCGGGTCGACGTTCAGATACGGATCGAGCTTCATTATCGAAACGCTGTAGCCCCTCGCCTTGAGAAGCCTGCCGAGCGCCGCCGCCGTGATGCCCTTTCCGAGGCTCGAAACGACGCCTCCCGTAACGAAGATCAGTTTGGTTTCCATGTTTTCCTCCTCTGACGGCAGAAAGCCCTGCTTTGCCCGCTGCCGGATAGCATTATTGTTTATCGCTGACTGCATCGCCGCAAAAAAGCCTGCGGCAAATGCACACAAAATCACAATTTACATTATAGCAGGAACAGCGGCAAAAGTAAACACGAAAAACGGACTGCGGCGGCAAAAAAACGGCAAATTGCGCACGCCTCTGCGTAAAGGGAGAAAGCGGAATGAAACCAAAGTATTTTTCGCAATAAAAAAAAGAGAAAAACACGGAGCCGGTCGAAGTGTTTTTCTCAAGAAGCCCCTCCGGCGAGGAGAATGAAGTCGCCTGCGGCTAATGAAGGAATTGTGGTTGAAATCTAAAATGATGCGCGCTTTCAGCGCATGATGCTTGCCTGCGGCAGATTAAATTTGCTGCGCAAGTGAAATTCGCTGCGCGAATTGCGGTGGGAATTCCTGCGGAATTCCGAATTTAAAAGGAGAACCACGCGGAGCAAGCAGTTTAGCTAAATTGCGCCTGTGGCAAGCTAAATTCGGCTAACGGTGAGCGAAAGCCCCACGGCGAATGGCAGCGAGCGGCGTCCAAAAGCCTTCCCCTTTGAGGGGAAGGTGGCTGAAGCGGAGCGAAGCTCCGCGAAGACGGATGAGGTGGAAACCTGCACAAATCCTGTTAGGGATTTGAATCAGATTGGTAAAGAAAAATGAGAAGCAAGCAGAAACGCTCTGTTTAAACGCTCTCGCTGTGAACGGCTTGAGAGTAGAAAAAGGATAAAACGCCGTGCGCGGCGTTTATGAGATATCCACCTCATCCACCGCAAGCGGTCCCCCTTCTCCTCAAGGAGAAGGCTTTTGGCGGAGCAAGCCGCAGCGTGTTTCTCAGGATGCCCTCCGCAGGAGCCCCCGCGGCGAGCGGTCAGTCCACACGCACCGCTTCGCCGATCGAAAGAAGGAAAATCTGCTTTTCCTTGACCCTCTTCCCCATCAGCTCCTCGACCGCGCGCTCGTATGCATCGAGCTGGGGCTTATACGCGCGCGCCGTTTCCTCGGGCGTTCTGCCGCGCAGCGCCGTGGTCTTATAGTCGATTATAACAACGCCGTCCTCCTCCTCAAAGCAGCAGTCGATAACGCCCTGCACAAGCGCCCCGCTCTCCTCAAGCAGCGAAAACTCCTGCTCGCGCAGAACGGCTCTCCCCCCCGCCTTCGCCGCAAGCAGCCTTGCATAAAGCGGCGACGACACGAGCGCATGCACCCTCTCAACATCCACCGCCCGCGCCTCATCCCGCGTAAAAAATCCCTGCGCTTCTACAAAGCTCAGCCTCTCCGCCAGCTTCTGCCCGTCCATTCTCTCAAGCGGAAGCAGCATAATAAAACGGTGCGTAAGCGTTCCCCTCTCGGCGGGAGATATCCTTCTTCCCTCCTTCTCAAGTATGAATCTCGGCACGGCGGGATCGTAGCTCAGCTCCTCCGCCTTCAGCGCCGTTTCGGTAACGCCGCGCTTTGCTTCCGTTTCAGTATCCTCCGAATACGGATAAACGAATCCGAGATGCGCATCTATATCCGAATGCTCCGCATTCGCCGCATTCTTCAAAAACAGCTCGAATTCCTCCTTTTTTATTCGCCTGTCGATCGCATCTCCCTGCCCCGCCATGCGGTAAAATGCACTCACGCTGTCTCCAAAAACGGGAACGCTCACGCTGCCGAGCGCGTTTTCAAGGCTCAGTCCGAGCGGAAACAGCGCGCCGAGCAGCCATTCAAGATAATTCTTTGCGCCCATAACGCGGGCATCCGTCAGCTCACGCGCGTTTTTCTCTATGAATTCTGCCATCTTTTTATGCGCTCCAACGAGGAAAAGCCGCTCCTGTGCGCGGGTCATCGCAACGTACAGAACGCGCATTTCCTCCGAAACCAGTTTCTCCTGCTCCCGCGCCTCGATAGCGCGGCGAATCAGGGATTTTCCGGCCATTTTCGCAAGCTCCGGCGGCAGCGAGGTCAGCCTGTAGAAGCCCTTGTTCACCCTTAGCCCCATGCCGAGGTCACGGTCGAGTATAACGGGCGCGGTCATATCCCTGTTGTTGAATCTTGAGGTGAGAGCACAAATAAACACCACGGGAAACTCAAGCCCCTTGCTCTTATGTATGCTCATAACGCGCACCGCATCCTCCCCAGGCACCTGCGCCGCGCCGAGTTTGCTGTTTTCCCGAAGGCTGTCCAGATAATTCACAAAGCCGTGCAGGCTGCGCCCGCCGATGCTCTCAAAGCTTGCGGCACGCTCCAAAAGCATATCAAGATTCGCCCTTCGCACCTCGCCGCTCGGGAGCGCGGAAGCAAAGAGCGCGAAGCGCGTTTCATCGAAGAGGCGGCTCAAAAATTCCGAAACCTCGGTAAGCCTCGCGAGCTCCCTATACTCAAGTATTTTGTCAATGAATTCGGAAGCTTTTTTGAATACCTGCGCTTTTTCTTCATTTAATACGCATTCGCCGAGCTCATACTCCGAAAACGCATCCTTGGCGGCGGTCAAACGGTCGATAAACGGCCTGTCGTGGAAAAGCTCGCCGCGAAACTCCGCTTTAACGAGCGCAAGCTCGCTCTCGGTGAAGCCGCCGATCGGCGAGAGCAGCACCGACGCAAGCGGGATATCCTGGCGAAGATTATCGATGATCCTCAAAAGATTGATGAATATCTGCACCTCAATGGCATCGAAATAGCCGTCCCCAAGCTCCGCGCTCGAGGGTATTCCGCGCTTATTGAGGGCGTTTACAAGGCGCAGCGCAAAGCCGCGGGTAACGCGCATAAGCACCGCGAAATCGGAAAATCTCGATTTACGCTTCGCCTTCGTCTGCTTATCGTAAACCTCGCCTCCGCTCATCATTTCAAGTATTTTGTCGGCTATAAAATCCGCTTCCGCTTCAACATTTTCAAGCTCCTCGAGCCTTTCGGATGCGGAATCGTTTTCTTCCTCTGTACCATCTTTTGCAGAGTTATCCTCATCAAATGCCGTAATGTGGGATGAGTTATCCATGTTTTCAACAGATTTATCCACATTCTTATATAATTGTTCGCTGAGCTCGAGAAGGTCCAGCTCCACGCTTCCGCGCTCGGCATCGTCGCGAGGGCGCAGCTCGGCGTTGTCGCCGTAGTCTATCTCGCCCGTTTCGCCCTTCATCAGGCTATAGAAAACGCGGTTTGTGGCGTTCAGAACGGCGGTATTGCTTCTGAAATTCTTGTTCAGGTCTATCCTCGTGCCGAGTTTTCCGTCGTAGCTCCTGTATTTTTCAAGGAAGAGCTCGGGCTCGGCCTGGCGGAATCTATAGATGCTCTGTTTAACGTCGCCCACCATAAACAGATTATCGCCGCGCGAGATGCGCTTAAAGATGCTGTCCTGAACCGAGTTCGTGTCCTGATACTCGTCGATGAAGATATGGCTGAATTTCTGCCTGTATTCCTCCGCCACCTCCTCATCCTCGAGCGCGAGCAGGCAAAGCTGCTCCATATCTGCAAAATCCACAAGCGAATTTTCGCGCTTGACTGCGCCGAAGCCCTCCGAAAATGCCTTAACAAGCTCGATCAGCTTGAGCATTACGGGATGAAGGCTTTTTACAACACTCTCCTCCTCGCTCTTTGAAAGCGCAAACATATTTCTGAGCTTTACCAATATTTTTTTAAGCTCATCCCTATATTTTTTTACCTCCTCGGGCGCGCCGCCCGGGGTTCTCGGCAGCCTTTCGAGTTTGAGATCCAAGAGCGCGTTATGCCAGTTTTCATAATCGGCGCAGGTACTGAGCGAAAGCAGCTCCTCCATATCGCGATGCACGGTCGCATAAAGCTTCTCGCCGCCCTCCATGCCCAAAAGACCGTCCGAAACTTCCTTTGCATACTGATAAAACACGCTTATATCGCGCCTCGCAAGCGAAATGAACCTTTCTCCCGAAAGCGCAAAGGCCTCGTCGAAGCCCTTCCCCACCTCGTATTTTTCGGCGCAGCGTGCAAGCCATCCCATCGGATCGGGGCGGGCATTTATAAAGCGATGTATGCTTTTTATAAGCGCGGCAAGGTTTTCCTGATTATCCAATGCTTCGATCAGGAATAGCGATGCATCGTCCTGCTCCCTTTCCGCATCAAGATAGAAATTTTCAAGCACCTCCGAAAGCACCCTGTCCATCAGTACCTCACCTTCGGCATCATCGGCGGTTCTGAACGCGGGATCGAGGCCGACCTTATGATAGTTTCGTTTCAAAACGTTTCGGCAAAAAACGTCTATCGTGGAGATATTGGCGCGAAAAACCGAAGCGGCAGCAGCGTCAAGCCTCTTTTTAAGCGCTGCATCATCGGTGCTATTTGCAAGCTCTATCAGCTTTTTTTCGATTCGCTCCTTCATCTCCGCGGCCGCAAGCCGAGTGAAGGTAACGATCAAAAGCTCGTCCATCTCGGCGCCTTCGGAAATTATGCGCACTATGCGCTCGGTCAAAACCGCAGTTTTGCCCGCGCCCGCCGCCGCAGAAACGAGCAGATTACCGCTTTCATCTATTGCTCTTTGCTGTTCTATAGTCCACATGGTTCTTCCTCCGAATATTACGCTTTTTTGGAGCACCCATTTTTTATCAAAGCTATTATACCAGATTAAACGGTAGTTTTATATAAAAAAAACACCGCCGGTTCAAAAAACCGTACAAATTCCCCTTTTCGGCGAAAATCACATAATAATATAAAGAAGAGATCCCATCGGGATCTCAACCTCAACTATTCACTATTAACTATTAACTATTCATCATTCATTATTCACTATTTAATCTTTACTGCAGCCCCATCATACCCGCCGGCATACCCGAAGCGATCAGTATCTCTCTAATAAGCTCCTTTAGAGTGGTGATGCCGTAAAACGCACTGTTTTCGGGATGAACGAAAACCGATTCGCCAAATGTTTCTATCATACCCTGATAGGCGTTTATAAGGAAATAATGATCCGCCTTTGCATCGGGACTGTTATTCACAAAGAAGATATAAACGCTTCCGACCACCGGCTCAAACGCCGCTCTTTCGGAGATAAACGGCTCATTCGTGCGCTCATCGAGTATTGCGCTTTCGCAGCCGTCCACAAGCCTGATCCTTACCTTATCGCCGAAATTATGCTGCCAGATAAGGCCGTTCATAACGTTTACGTAAAGCTCGGTATAAGCACCCTCCTGCTTTATGAATTCCCCCCTGCTGTTCGTCAGAAGCTCGGCATTTTCCTTTCTTTCGGCTCTTTCAACCCTTCCGATAAAAACGGAATAGGAGCTTTTGACCGTTTTTTCGAGGCTGTTGTAATAATAATATTTAAGCGGTACGGTGGTTTCTTTTTTGAGCGAAACCAAATCGTTTTCAAAAAGCTCCTTGGGAATGCTCATATCGCTTGAAATGATGATATTCTCCCCATCGAAGCTCAGCAGACTTCCGGCTGCCACGCTGTAAACGCTTTCATTCTCGGAATGAACGTCGTTTATCTCGTTTCCAAGGTAGATTATCCGCCTGCTGCCGCTCTCATCCCTGCCGAGCACGGTTATGAGCTCTCCAACTTTAACTGCGCTTCCCGCGATGACCTTTGAAACCCTATAGCTCGAATAATAGCTGCCCGTGGGCGAAAGGTAGGAATCTCTGCAAACACCCTCTATAACGGCGGAAGAATTTCTGAAAGCGCCGCGAAGCTCAAGCAGCCCAAGGCGGCTGTTTTCCTTGCCGGATTTTACGGCGCCGCTATTGGGAAGCATAATAAAAGCCGCCGCAAGCGCCATCGCAGCCGCAAGCGCAAGAGTCATTATCATTTTTGCAATTCGTTTAAGCATACGCTCCACTTCCCGGAAATTTTGGGGCCTTCATTATATAAAACGAAAATATAGCCTCCTCGGTTTACGCATTTTTTCGATATACGAAAATATACGCTCCCGATTTTCTCCGAGAATCCCCCCTTAATACTATTATAACATATTATAAAGCTTCATTTCAATATTACTTTTGTTTATATGAATAAAAATCGACCTTATTTTTGAATATTTGTATTGATCTCTCCAAGCAAAACAGCGGATACTGGGCGCATCCGCACAGGGATACGCGCTTTCTGTCTCCTGCCCGCTTGCCGCTCTGTTTCTCCTCTTTTTTTATATCCTACTCCTTGACCATATTTCCATTTTAGCTTATAATAGAATCGGTATACTATGAATCGCACTCCGCCTTTTCCTGCCGTTTTAGCCGAGGGCTTCGGTGCTGAAAACGGGAGGGAGACGCATTTCGGTTTTGCGAGTTTTCCACAAGGATAAAGCGTGGATAAATCCAATTTAAGCGAATCATAGAGATGCCGATAAGGAAAAAGAGGAAAACTGCCTGTTTTTTCCACAGGCTTATCCTTTCGTTTTCAACATCGAAAAAGCTTGCTTTTAAAGCTCAAAACGGGCTTATCAACAGTTTCCTCACCACTACTGCAGCTACTGCTGTACTAATAATAAATAAATGGAGGTCTCCCTATGCGCTTTCGCGTGGACACCAAAGAACTGAACGAGGCGATTTCCGTCGTAACCAAAGCCATGCCCGCCCACTCCAGCATGCCTATTTTGGAGGGCATCTATCTTTATGCATCGGGCTCATCGCTCTTTCTTAAATGCTCCGATCTTTCGCTTCAGATCGAAACGGAGATAGCCGCTTTCGTTGAGGAGGAGGGCGGCGCTGTATTTACCGGCAGAACCTTCCCCGATCTTGTTCGCCGCTTCAACGGGCAGGACGTTGAATTTGAAGGCGATAAGAACACGGTAACTCTCAAATCCGGCCGAAGCAGGCCTTCGCTTCAAACCGCCGATATAAAGGATTTTCCCGAGATGAAGCGCGTTGATGAGGAGTTTTCCGCCGAGATAAAGCAATCGAGCCTTAAAAATATGATCCGTCAAACGGGCTTTGCGGTTTCTCTTGAGGAATCAAGACCCATTCTGACGGGTATATGCCTTGAATTCAAGGATGACGACACGCTTCAAATGGTGGCGCTGGACGGCTTCCGCGTTGCAATTCGCCGCGAAAAGATCAAAAACAGAACGGGCGTTAAGAGCGTTGTCATCCCTTCAAGGGCGATGCAGGAGATAGCGAACGTGCTTTCGGGCGATGATGAGATAAAGCTCGTTTTCTCTTCCACCCACGTTAAGCTCGATTTTGGGTACACGAAGATAATTTCAAGGCTTTTGGACGGCGATTACGTGAACTATTCCGGCTTCATGCGCGAGCAGCACACGAGCCACGCTATTGTTGACTGCCGCGAGCTTCAGGATGCCATTGAGCGCGTTTCCCTGCTTGCAAGGGAGGCAAAATCCAACAGCATCAAGTTTTCTTTTACCGAGGATCAGCTTTCCCTCTTTGCAAACAGCGAAAAGGGTAGCATCGAGGATCAGATAAGTATTCAGCTGATGGGCAAGCCGATCGATATAGCGTTCAATGCCAAATACATACTCGATGCCGTTAAATTTATTGACGACGAGAAGGCCTGCCTAAAGATGAGCACGTCCGTAACGCCGCTTATAATAGAGCCGATGGAAGGGAATGCGTTCTATTATATGGTTCTTCCCGTTCGTATGTTCGGTGGAGCGTGAGAAACTGCTGAATGAGGCGCAAGGAATAAAGGGAGGAAGGCCCGGGAGAAAGTATTTTTATAGATAAAGGAAGGTTCGGGAGAAAATACTTTTATTAATATTTGTTCAGGAAAAATAATTATTTCATGGAGGGTCATACTATGGAATTCAGCACAGCACTTGATAAATTCAAGGAAGTTACCAAGCTTTCAAACGCCTATACCTATGCTATGGGTATACTGACCTTCGACGGCGAGACGGCGGCTCCTAAAAACGCTGTTATGGGAAGGGCGAAGGTTTCCGAGATTTTCAGCGAAATCACCTATAAGCTGACCGTGAACGACGAATATTTCGAGGTTCTCGACACCTTGAGCGCAAATTCGGAAAAGCTCGATGCTATCACCGCGCGCGAGGTGGAGCTTTCCGCTCAGGCGCTCGATCAGATCCGTCATATTGACATGGAAGAATTCATCAATTATCGCGGCATGCTCGCTTATTCCCATAATGCATGGATCGAAGCGAAAAGGAGCGATGATTTTTCGATCTTTGCGCCCTATCTTGAAAAGATAATCGCATTCCACAGGCGCGTGGCTTCGCTCGTTGCGCCCGATATGGATCCCTATGATTACTGGCTCGATCAGTATGAGCAGGGGCTCACCATCAAAATGCTGGAAGCATTCTTTGAAAAGGTGCGCGAAGGGCTCGTTCCGCTTATCAAAAGGGTGGCCGAAAAAGGCGATATCATCCGCAGCGATTTTCTCGAAAGAAGCTGCCCGATAGAGCTTCAGCGCAAGCTTTCGGATCATTTAATGCAGGTAATGCATATCGATCGCGACAACTGCGCTATAGCCGAATCCGAGCATCCCTTTACGCTTGAGATGAATAAAAACGACGTTCGCATAACCACGCATTATTTCGAGGATAACCTTGCAAGCAATCTTTATACAGTTATCCACGAGGGCGGGCATGCGCTGTATGAGCTCAACACGGGCGACGAGCTTATAGACACGGCGCTTGCAGGCGGCACTTCGATGAGCGTTCATGAATCCCAATCCCGTTTATATGAGAATATTATCGGAAGAAGCGAAAACTTTATAAGTCTTATTTTCCCGAAAATAAAGGAGCTTTTCCCCGAGCAGTATAAGGACGTTTCTGAGCACGAATTCTACCTTGCCGTGAACAGGGCGCAGCCCTCGCTTATCCGCACGGATGCGGACGAGCTGACCTATTCAATGCATATCATGGTTCGCTATGAGCTTGAAAAGCGTATGCTGCACGGCGATATCACCGTGGACGAGCTTCCCGCAGAGTGGAACAGGCTTTATAAGGAATATCTCGGCATTGACGTTCCAAGCAACAGCATGGGCATTTTGCAGGATGTGCATTGGAGCGGCGGCCTTATAGGCTATTTCCCGAGCTACGCTATAGGTTCCGCCTACGGCGCTCAGATAGTTGAGAGCATTAAAAAAGAGCTCGATTTCGAGGATTTGATAAGCAATAACCGAATCGACGAAATAACCACATGGCTCACGGAAAAGATCTATAAATACGGCAGGCTGCTCAAGCCTTGCGATGCGGTAAAGCAGGCAACGGGCAATGATTTCGACCCGAAGTATTATATAGACTATTTAACTGAAAAATACAGCGAGATTTACGGATTATAATTTAATGAGGTTATTTATTGCAATAGAATTACCTAAAGCAGTGCGCAGCGAGCTCTCGAAGGCTCTTCGGGAGCTTCGTTCGCGCTCGAGCGGCGGCAGGTTTTCCCCTGAGGACAACCTTCATATAACGCTTCATTTCATCGGCGAGAGCGATGATCTTGTGGGCGCGGTGAACGCCATAAAGGCCGCCTGCGCGGGAATACGCCCGTTTGAGCTTAAGCCGGGAAGCTACGGCTGTTTTGAAAAGGGCGAGAAAAAAACGTCGTTTATCACAGTTGAAGGCGAGACAGAGGAGCTGAATATGCTTCGCGAAAAGCTCGAATCCGCGCTTTCGGACAACGGCTTTGCGCGCGATTATCATAAATTCACGCCCCATATAACCCTTGGAAGAAACGTTGAGCACGATGAGCTCGTTTCCATGGAGATGGGCGATATCGAATTCAAAAACGGTTTCACCGTTGGCGCCGTAACCCTTTTTGAAAGTATTCGCGAGAAGGGCAGAATGATTTATGCTCCGCTGCATAGGGAGAAGCTTTAGTCCTTTTTATGAATAGTTAAGAATGAATAATGAAGAGTGAATAGTTATTGTTTTTAATATCAATATCTCTGTTCATTAACTATTCATTATTTACTATTAAATTAAATGATTGTTTTATGGTTGATAAAGTATTAAAAAAAATAAGGGATAATTCTCTTATCAGTGAGGGAGATACGGTGCTTGCCGCCTTCAGCGGCGGCGCGGATTCGACCGCCCTTCTTATCGCGCTGAACGAGCTTCAACAGGAGTTGGGCTTCAAGCTTATTGCGGCGCATTTCAACCATTGCATCAGAAAAAAAAGTGCGGACAGCGATGAAGAATTTTGTGCGGAGCTTTGCCAAAAGCTCTCAATTCCTTTTTTTACCCAAAAGCAGGACGTGCTTTCCTATGCGGGCAAAACAGGGCTTTCAATAGAGACCGCAGCGCGGATAATCCGCTATGATTTTTTATACGACGTGTATAAAAAAAACGGCGCCGCTTCCATTGCGACCGCCCATCATGCGGACGACAACGCAGAGAGCATACTTATGCATATAATAAGGGGCAGCGGGCTTGCGGGGCTCTGCGGCATAAGAGCCGAGAGTGAATTGGAGCTGCCTTCGCCGAGAAGCGGCGAGGAAAAGCGAAGCTTCAGACTCATTCGCCCCCTTCTCGGCTTCAGAAAATCCGAGCTTACCGAGTTTTTAATTGGCAGGAAGCAGGCTTGGTGCATTGACACGACCAATCTTGAGGCGGAATCGGCAAGGAATATTCTTAGGCTGAAGGTTATTCCAGAGATTGAGGAAGGCATAAACGGCAGCGTGGTTAGCAATATTCTTCGCCTTTCCGAGATCGCCTCGGAGGATGAAGACTATCTCTCCTCGCTTGCTCGAGATGCGCTTTTTAAGGCAAGATCGGGCGGCGGCGGCTACCTTGCCGAAGAGCTGATACCACTGCCCTCCCCCATCAAAAAACGCGCCATAAGGCTCGCATTGATGGAGAACGGCGCTTTGATAGACGCGGAGCAAACGCATATAGACGCGCTCTGCGAGCTGCTTAAAAAGCAGTCCGGCTCCGGCATAGACCTTCCTTCGGCAAGGGCGAGGATGGTTTTCGGAAGGCTCTTTATCGAGGAATACGAAAAAACCGAGCACGGCGCGGAAAATGCTCCGGAAACGGGCGAAAATTCCGTTTTTTCGCTCAAAACCGAGGAAGGGATACAGTCCACCCCGCTCGGCGATTTTAAAATAAGCTTTTTTCAGCCCTCCGCTATGGAAAAAACGGGCGAAAAGGAGTATAATGACTTTATCTATTCCGACCTGAACACGGCGTATATGGATCGGGATATGCTCAAGGGCGAATTGAGCGTTCGCTCGCGAAGACCCGGGGACAGGTTTCATCCAGTTAATTCGGCGTGGAGAATGAAGCTTAAGGATTTTTTCATCTCAAGAAACGTTGATCCCAAGCTTCGCGACGGCATACCGCTGCTTCTTTGCGCGGATGAAATAGTTTTCATTCCGGGCTTCCTCGTTTCGGACGGGGTGAAGCTGACGGAGCGAACCAAGAGCATAATAAAAATAGAATTTCTCGGAAACGGGGATAAGGATTAATAATACCGATTTACAAAGGGGGAAACAATAATGATCGAAAGAACGGGACTGCATAACGACATCGCAGAGGTGCTCATCACAGAAGAGGATCTTCGTGATAAGGTTCGGGAGCTCGGCAAGCTTCTGACCAAGGAATACAAGGGCAAGGACCCCATCTTCGTTTGTGTTTTAAAGGGCTCGGTGCATTTTTTCAGCGATCTCGTTCGCGAGTTCGATGATTACTGCGAGATAGATTTTCTTTCCTGCTCATCCTATGGCGACGGCACGGTGAACTCGGGCGTTGTTAAAATAATTAAGGATCTGGATAAGAATATTATTAATCGCCACGTGATAATAGTTGAGGATATCATGGATTCGGGCGTTACCCTCAACTATCTCACCAATCTGCTTGCGGCGCGCAACCCTGCTTCTCTTAAGATAATCACCCTGCTCGATAAGCCCGAAAGACGGCGCTGCGCCATCCAGCCCGATTACTGCGGCTTCATAGTTGAGGATAAGTTCGTGGTCGGCTACGGTTTGGATTATGCCCAGCTCTATAGGAACCTGCCGTACGTGGGCGTGGTGAATACCGACCTTATAAAGTGAAGGCTTTAAAATGAGCTTAGCCGAAGCGGGCTTTTTCAATGAAGCCGCTTCGCTGATGAAAAAATGAAGCCGCCTGCGGCTGGGGAAAGAAGGGAAAAAGAATGGAATCTTACGCCGAGCTTCAAAAGAGAAGAAAAAAGGAGCAGAAAAAAGAAAACAAGAAAAAAAGAAGGGCTCTGCCGATAATACTCATCATTCTCGGCTCAATTCTCCTTCTTATACTTGCATTCATTTTGTTTTTCTATTTTAAAATGAAAAACATGAGCAAAAATGCGCCCCCCACCGTGCCCACAGCCATAGTGCTTCCCGATGTTACGGAGAAGCCCGCCGAGCTTGTGGACGTGGAAGACCCCGGCTACGTTACCATTCCGGACGGCAGAGACTCGAGCGAGCTCACCGAGGATGAAAAGAAGATAATAGACGAGCTTCCCATTCCGGGTGACGATCCTCTCGATCCGAACGACCCGGACTACGAGCCCTTTGACCCCGAGATCATGGAACCCGGCAATGACCCTATCTATTACGTTCCCCAGATAAGCGGCGACGTTTTGAACGTGCTGGTACTCGGCAACGATGCAAAAGCGGATGAGCGCGATCACGGCCGAACCGACGTTATGCAGATACTGTCATACAACAAAAAAACGCGCAAGGCAAAGCTCGTTTCTATCATTCGCGACACATATATCTACATTCCCGGCCGCGATAAGTGGAACAGAATAAATACCGCCTTCCGATATGGCGGCGTTGGACTTGCGATGAACACGCTGAACGTGAATTTCGGCCTCGACATCCAGCACTACATTAGAGTAGACTTCACCACGCTGCCCCAGCTTATAGATGCGATCGGCGGCATCGACGTGGAGCTTTCCGTTGGCGAGATCCGCTATCTGAACCGAATGATAAGCAGCTCCAACATTCCCGAAGTGGCGGGCGTTTACCATCTGAACGGCAGGCAGGCGCTTCGCCATGCGAGGAATCGAACCGTGGGCAATCACGTTTGGGCGCGAGCCAACCGCCATAACCAGATACTCAACGCCGTGCTCGAAAAAATGAAGAAAACGGAGAACCCCGTTGCGCTGATGGCGCTGATGTATCAGCTTGTGGATAAGCTCGACACGAACATTCCCGTTGAAGCGATGGTCTCGCTCGGCGTGGACGTTGTTTTCGGCGGCTCCATGAGCGTAAACAGCAGGCTTATGCCCTTTGAAGGAACGTGGAGCTACGCTATGGAGCGCGGAATGGCTGTTGTTAAGATCGATATTCCCGCAAACAAGGCGAAGCTGCACGAATACCTTTACGGAAAATAATATCGCCCGGAAGCGGGAAATAATGCTGCATAGATCGGCTTTCCGCCGCCTTTACAACGCTTGAAGGGAGGAGATTAAAACGGAGGAAAGAGCCTTTAAACTGAGTATTCCGGGCACTGCGCATGCGAATGAGGAATGGCGTAGGGTGCTTATCGTGATAAACCCTGTTGCGGGCGACGGGCGCTCGCTTTCCGTGCTCCCGGAACTTGTAAAGGTGCTGAGTGAACGCGGGTATCTTTGTACCACCGTTACAACCACGGGCAGAGGCGCAGCAACGGAATACGTTAAAAAGCTCGGCGCTGGCTGCGATATGGTGGTCTGCTCCGGCGGCGACGGCACAGCAAACGAGGTCATAAGCGGCCTTATGGCGATAAGCGAGGAGCGCAGACCGAAATTTGCATACATTCCTTCGGGCAGCACGAACGACTTTGCCGCCGCGCTTGGCATTCCCAAGCGCCAGAAGGAAATAATCGCCATGATCTCCGAGGGCAAATGCGTTCCCTGCGATGTTGGCAGATTCAACGAGCGCTACTATGCCTACGTTTGCGCCTTCGGCGCGTTTACGAACGTTTCCCACGAAACCTCCCAAACCGCGAAGAATCTCTTCGGCCCCATCGCCTATCTTGCAAAGGGCATAGAATCGCTGAAAAGCATTGTGCCGATAAAGGCAAGATTCATCATAAACGGCGAGGAAATAGAGGACGATTTCGGCTTCTGCGCCATCAGCAATTCGCACGTGCTCGGCGGCGTTATAAGGCTGAATCAGGAGCTCGTGGAGATGAACGACGGCGTTTTTGAGATAATCCTCATAAAATATCCCGAGGATGCCATTGGCTTCTCCAAGGTTGCCGCCGCGATCGCAGGCGGAGAGATGAAATGCGAATACATCCGCATCTTCCATGCAAGCGAGGTGGACGTTACCATACTCGGCGATAAGCCCGTGGACTTCACTCTGGACGGCGAGCAGATAAAAAACGTTCGTCATGCGCATATAGAAAATATCCACTCGGGCATCCGCGTTGTTTCGGATGCAAGAGCGGGCGGCGAATGAATTAAAAATTCAATAATATAAAGAAAAAACGGTGTAAAAACACACCGTTTTTCTATACTCGATTTAAGGCACTCAGTTTGTCTTGATCTCGATATTCGTAAGATTGGTGGAGGGTCTCAGGCAGGCCGTGATCTTGGTAACAGTGCCGTTTTCAACCGTCAGTCGCACGGCCGCAACGCTGCCCCAGATGAAATAGCCGCTGCTGTCCTCGGTGCAGCCGCCCGCAAGAAGAAGGCTCTTCGCCTCGGCCTCGCTCATGCCGCATTTAACGCCGAGAACGCTGTATTCTTCCGAAATGAAGCCCACCTCGGCGGTCATGGACATATCGCGGTAATCGGGGAAGCCGCGCATAACGGCGATGCTGCCGTCCTCCGCGCCATAGGTTCTGGTAACGTTCGTTTTGCTGTTTTGAACGTATTTGAACTCGGGACTCATCATTATGGAATACATATTTCCAAGATCGCATGGCAGCTCGCAAAGCTCGTTGAAGCGGTTTATCTCGGGCTCGAAGTAGGGTATCCAAACGTAGATCTGAGAGATATCGCCAAGCCCGCTCTCAGCGCCGAGGGTTATCATAACCGCGCCCTTCCTATATGCGTTATCCAGCGTTTTGGGAAGGCCGCCGCTGAACTTTTCTTCAAAAACGACCTCATAGCCGCGGTCTATCAGCTTCTGCCGCGCATCGGTGATGATATCGCCCACCTTTATGCCGAGTACGCTGCGCGTGGTGGTGTAAACGGGCTTGGTGCTGCCGTCCGTATTCTTTTGAATGGTCTTGCCCGCGGGGAGGATGCGGAGTGCGGTAACGTAGAGCTTGGTATCCTCAGAGGGCTCGCCGTAGTGAAGCTCGCGCGTTCCGAGCGTGTAGATAGCATCCTGCGCATCCTTGCAGCGATAGGTCTTGATGTGGTTGTCGATGCCGCCCTCGATCGCCTCGTAGCCGCCCTTTTTTACCTCGCTCTCGCTCATGCCGAAGAGGAACGGCGCTTCAAGGCTTTCGTTCAGCTCCCGGATCTCATCAAGCGCATACAGCGGATTATCCTCGCTCATCTTTTCCTTATTGTTTTCACCCGGCTTGCGTTCAGAGCACGCCATAAGGCTCATGAGAGCAATAAAAAGCGCGATCATAAGAGGCACAAGCCTTTTACCCATTGTTTTATTCATTTTTTCTCCCTTCTTTTCGCGGCGGCGCAAGAAACAAGCGCAGCGGCGTTTTTCCTTTTTGATTATATAATAAAGGCGGAGTGAAGTCAAGAATGACAACTCCGCCTTTTCAAAAAACAAAATTTACTTTTCTTCGGAGAGTATGGGGTTCTCCCCTGCCCTGCCGCTCTTGTTGAGATGGTCGAGAAGCGCGATTTTGAACGAGCCGTAGGCATACAGCGAGCCGAGCACCAGAAGCGGCACGCGCTCGAGCCAAGATGCCTTCATCGCGGCGGCGACCGCATCCTCATAGCTTCCGAAGCTTTCGGCCGGTATGCCCATCGAGCGGAACACGTTCGCATATTCCTCGGCATCGAGCGAGCGGTGATTATCCGGCGCAACTGTGAACGCTCTGCGCGCTACGGGTGCCATTATCGCCACCATCTCCTCATACTGCTTATCGGCCATAACGCCGCTCAGAATATTGATCGTGCGCCCCTCGAAATAGCGCTTAACGGTCTCTATCGCCGCGCTTGCGCCCTCGATATTATGCCCGCCGTCGAAGAAAACGAGCGGATCGGCGCACATCATTTCAAATCGACCCTTCCACCTTGCGGCAAGAAGCCCCTCGTAGAGAGCCTCCTCGCTTATCTCAAGCCCGCCCGCGCGCAGTATCTCCACCGCCTCGATAACGTTTGCGGCGTTCATCGGCTGATACAGTCCGAGCAGCGAAAGACGGATATTTTCATGCGTTTTATAAGTTAAAACGCTTCCTCTAAGATTGCATTTTTTAACGGTAAGCGCGGAGTGCTCTGTGGTGTAAAACTTGCAGCCCTTCTCCCCCGCCGCCGTTTTTATAACGCGCTCCGCAACGGTGTTTTCGCCGCCGAAAAGCACGGGGCAGCCGCTCTTGATTATGCCCGCTTTCTCCCCCGCTATCGCCTCGATCGTGTTTCCGAGATATTCGGTGTGATCGAGCGAAATTCCGGTAACGACCGAAAGCAGAGGCTCGGTTATAACGTTCGTTGCATCCAGCCTGCCGCCCATGCCGACCTCGAGCACGACCACGTCCACCTTTTTCCGCTTGAAATACTCAAAACCTATGGCGGTTATCATTTCAAACCAAGTCGGAATATCGTCCATGCCGTCCGCAAACGGGCGGATATAGGTGGTGATCTCGGCAAGCTCATCCTCGGGGATGTTTTCGCCGTTGAGCTGTATGCGCTCGCAGAAGGTCTCGATATAGGGTGAGGTGAAGGTGCCGACGGAATAGCCCGCCGCGATCAGAACCGAGGTGAGCATGGCGCAGAACGAGCCCTTGCCGTTCGTGCCGCCAACGTGAACGCATTTGACTTCGCGCTCGGGGTTGCCGAGAAGTGCAAGAAGCTCCGTTATGCGCTCAAGCCCCGGGCGGCTGCCCTTCCAGCTGACGGAATCAATGTATTCAAGGGATTCTTTGTAGTTCATTTTACTTACCTTTATTTATTGATGAAGCTTTTTTTGAGGCTTTTGCAGAGCTGGAGCATGATCGGAGCGAGTGCGACGTGCAGCGCGAACATGATCGCCGAGGGAAGCAGCCTTGAGGTAAATACGCCCCAATAGGTTTTATCGGTCGAGAGCGTGTTAAGCACGGCGGTCTTTAGGAACAGATCCACAACGAAGCAGACGAGAGCCGAGGCTATCAAAACGTTCGGAATGAGCCCTACCTTTCTCCAGGTGAAGTCAATGCCGAAGAGCTTCAGCGGCTTTTCATTGAGGAAAAGCCCGTAGATGATGCCGCTGAGCGCATAGCAAACGGTCAGCCCGATGAGCGGAGCACCTTTGGGGATCAAGAGTGCGCCAAGCAGATCGCCGATCGCGTAAACGATCATGCCTTCAATAGGGCCGTAGAGAATGCCCGCGATCATCGGCGGAATGAACATGAAGCCGACCTTCATAACGGGAGTTATGAAGGAAAGGAAACGGTCAAGCACGAAGGTCATCGCTACGAGGAGCGAGAGGATGATGAGCTTGTGGAGCGCCTGAGTTTGACTTGTTTTCATAAAAAAATACCTCCTTTTAACAGCGTTCTCGTCGCTACAAAAAGGAAGCCTTCCTCTATATAGCCAGCGGGATGCGAAAGCAGCACAGCAACCGTTTCCAAACGCAGAAAGGATTTGCGCTCGGGGAGTTTTCGTTCGGGCATCAACTCCCTGTATGCCCGACACTTTGAACTCGCTGCTTTCTACTCTGTTTTTGTCCGTGCGTATTGTACCAAAGATTTCGCCGTATTACAAGCTTTTAGAGGTCCGAGGGCGCAGATTTTTCATATATTTGCGCCGTGCGAGCTTTTTAAGGCTCGGAAAACGATTTTTGATCACAATTCGGACAGGGATTCGCCAAAAGTCATAAAAAATTAACAATTTGTTCACCGTATATCTAAATTTGGGGGTTTTCATTTTGCATCAAAAGATGGTATAATGCAAGATGGGGACTCCCCCGTCCCCACGTGAGGTGAACATGAGCGATATAAAATATATATGCGTGTTCGGCGCTTCAAACAGCGCCATACCAAAGGAACACATTGAATTTGCCGAGGAGCTCGGCGCGGCGCTTGCGAAAAACGGCTTTGCGCTCGTTTTCGGCGCAGGCACAACGGGACTGATGGGCGCTGCGGCGAGGGGTGCGCACAGGGAGGGCGGCGAGATAATCGGCGTTATCCCGAAAAAGCTAAACGTTCCGGGCATCTATTTCGAGCACTGCACGGAGAGAATCGAAACGCCCACCATGCACGAGCGAAAGGCGCTTATGGAGGAAAAAAGCGATGCGTTCATCGCCCTCGGCGGCGGCTTCGGCACGCTTGAGGAGCTGATGGAGGTTATCACGCTCAAGCAGCTCGGCTATATGAACAAGGAGATAATCATAGTCAATATAGACGGGTTCTATGATAATCTGATTGCGCAGTTTGACAGATATGTTAAGGACGGTTTCACACACGAACTGTTTTTGAACCTCTACACCGTCGTAAAGAGCGTGGATGAGGTGATAGGCACACTCAGGCAGCCCGAGCAGCGACTGATGCCAGATAAGATGCAGGAGGCTCTGCTTTCGGCGCGTTTCGGGACGAGCGATAAGCCCGATGTCAGCCTCGACGATTGTATTTGAAAACCAAAGAACGAACGGAGTGATCCAATGGCAAAGAAATATCCGCGCGCCAAGATAGATGTTGCGCCGACCCCTTATTCCTCGGCGAAGCCCGACGGAAACGCGCTGATGGTCTGCGTGACAGGTCAGCGTTCCTGCGAAAGGCTTATTCAGCGCGGTGTTGAATTAAGGGGCGAAGATCAGCCATTCTATATCGTGCACTGTGTTCAGACAGGGCGCGTATTCATGAATTTCGCCACCGACCCCGATGCGATAGAGTTCTTATTCACTTGCTCGAGCCTCGTCGGCGCGGAGCTTGCGATACTTCGCGAGGACGACGTGGTGGATGCGCTGGTTGGTTTTGCAAGATCGCATAACGTTTCCACCATCGTTCTCGGCGCATCGCCGAATCAGGACGGGAGCAGCTTTTCAGCAAGGCTCTCAGCAAGGCTTGGAGACGTTAGCTTTGATATCGTAGAATAATTATAAATCAACTAATAATATTATTAATACGCTTTATGCGATACGGAGGCTTATATGGAAATTGATCTTAACTCGGCAAAGCAATACATTGCCGGAAAATTCAAGAATCAGGGCGATTTCGATTTCATTTCCGAGGCCGATTTCTCGGCTATGCTCGATGAATTGCTCGATATCGATGCGAAATATCTCGACGAGATCGGCGAGGAAATGCCCTATGATGAGGATGAGGTTTTTGAGCGTATGCAGTCGGCGCTTGTTAAGAAGTATCCGACCTACAAGACCTATTTGATGCGCTTTGTGGATGATTATATGGACTTTATGGAGGAATATCTCGTTTCCATCGATGCTGTTGAATGGGAGTAAGCCCTCACACCCCCTGCCTTCAACCATGCGCCGCGCCCGATATGCGTGGAGTTCTGCGGAATGTTTCACGTGAAACATTCCGCTTTATGTTTCACGCAGAAGCGTATAAGTACCCCTCCCCTATCATTCTGTTTCATTGTCGGTCGATTGCCGGCATTGTTTGATGGATCTATCATATTTCGCGGCTCATCGAATATGCTTCAAATATGATGAGCTGGATCTTTACATTAATGATATGCGCCGGAATTGTACTTGGAGCGGCACGCGGCGAACCGGGTGCCGTTTTGAGCACTCTAACTGATGGTGCGGATAATGCCGTAAAGCTGATACTTACTCTATTCGGCTCCTATCTGCTCTGGATGGGACTGATAAACGTTGCGAATCGCGCGGGATTGACTGAGAAGCTTGCGCGGTTGATGCGCATGCCGCTTTCGCTGCTCATGCCGAAAATCGGCGACGCAGCGGCACCGATTGCGCTCAATCTTTCCGCAAATTTCATCGGGCTTGCAAACGCGGCAACCCCATTCGGTATCGAAGCAATGAAACAGCTTTCAGTGCAAAACGGGCGAAAAACGACTGCATCCAAAGAAATCTGCATGTTTCTTGCGCTGAACGCTTCTGCTGTCGAGCTGCTCCCGACCTCTGTGATCGCCGTTAGAGCCGCATGCGGCTCAGCTGATCCGTATTCCATCGTGCTGCCGACCTTCATTTCTTCATTATTCGCCGCGCTCGCCGCAGTACTGACATGCAAATGCTGTGAGGAAATCAAAGGATGAGCTATATCGTTCCGTTCGGGATTTTTCTTTTGCTCGGCTATGCTGCGATAAAGGGCGTGGACTGCTACGAAGCCTTCATCGAGGGTGCGAAGGAAGCATTACCTACGCTTATCGGCCTTATACCGAATCTTGCGGCAATGCTCGCTGCAATTGCCGTTTTCAGAAGCTCAGGCGTGGATGCTCAAATAGCCTGTTTGCTTGCTCCGATACTTGAAGCGATTGGCATTCCGAAAGAAATATCTTCCCTTATTATTCTGCGCCCCTTTTCAGGAAGCGGTGCCCTCGCGATGCTTTCGGACATATTAAATCGATACGGTGCAGACAGCTTCATTGGCCTGAGCGCATCGGTGGCTGTTGGAAGCACGGAAACCATATTCTATACGCTCTCGATCTATTGCGGAGCTGCGGGAGTGAAGAATGCGAGATACGCCCTGCCGGCCGCGCTGATAAGCGGGCTTGTGGGAATATTATGCGGTATTGCTGTACTGAGGCTGGTTCTGCCCGTTTAAGTACATGGCTTTGTATTACGGCTTCATTTGTGGTATAATTGTTTCGGAATAATTTGGCCATGAAACGAGGAAGCTATGAATATCAATGTTATTACATACGGTGAACGAATAAACCATGCTGTTATCGCTTCAAGCACCGTTATAGTTATTGACGTGTTGCGCTGCACGAGCGCAATTATTGCCGCGCTTGAGAACGGCGCAGAGAAGGTCGTTCCTGTGCTCGAGCCGAATGAAGCCATTTCACTCGCTCAGGCGATAGGGCAGCCGGACTGCATTTTGGGCGGCGAACGCGGCTGCAACAAGCTGCCGGGTTTCGACGTAGGTAACTCGCCGTTTGAATACGATTCGCATACGGTGGCAGGGAAGACCGTTATAATCAGCACCACGAACGGCACAAACGCGATATGCGGAATGCGTGACGGCGCGCGCGTATTCCTCGGATCGATGATAAACCGAACTGCCATTGCCCTTGCTGCCGCCTCTGAAACGAACGATATTCTTATTGTTTGCTCCGGCACAGATGGGGTTGTTTCCGCCGATGATTACTGCGCGGCAGGTTCGATAATCGAAGCTCTGCTGCGCTATGCTCCATCCTCCGAGCTGACCGATATCGCGCATATATGCCGCAATCTGTATCATAGCTTCAAAAACGGCAGCTTTGACCTAATGAGTACAAGACACTGCCGCCGCCTTGCTTCGCTCGGCTATGAGAAGGATATAGAGTACTGTTTGACCGAGGACAGCTCGCAAATCGTTCCGATCTATGCAAACTGCATAATAACCGTGATGTAATTTGTTTTTATCTTTGTGAATATTTTATTCAGAAATTGACCCGCGCTGCGAGCTTAGCAGGCGGGTCAAAATGTTTCACGTGAAACATTCAATTCGGATATTGCACGATGAGAGGAAAAAGTGTATAATATGAGCAACGCGGATCAACCTGCATGATATGCATTTTTGGAGGAAACATGGCTAAGATCACGGCAATTGCGAATCAAAAGGGCGGGGTGGGGAAGACCACCACCGCAGTCAATTTGGCGACATGTATCGCCGAGCAGGGAAAGCGGGCGCTGCTCATAGATATCGACCCGCAGGGAAATGCAACGAGCGGCGTTGGTATAGAAAAGGAAAACTGCGAGTACAGCGTGTATGATATGCTGATTAACGGCGTTGCTGCGGAAAAGATACTCGTTGAAACTCAGGTCGAGGGTCTGTTTGTGATCCCCGCGCGTATCGAGCTTGCGGGAGCGGAGATAGAGCTGGTCAGCCAAATGTCTCGCGAATTCAAGCTGAAGAATGCGCTCAAGGGCGTTGCTGATATGTTCGATTATATCTTCATCGATTGTCCGCCCTCGCTTGGGCTTCTTACGCTCAACGCGCTTGCCGCAGCAGACACCCTGCTCGTGCCCATTCAATGCGAATACTACGCGCTCGAGGGGCTTTCTCAGCTTATGAACACGGTGAAGCTCGTACGTATGAACCTGAACCCCGAGCTTGTGGTTGAAGGCGTGGTGATGACGATGTATGATGCGCGCACGAGGCTTTCAAATCAGGTCGTTGCAGAGGTCAAAAAATTCTTTCAGAATAAGGTTTATAACACCGTCATTCCGCGTTCCGTGCGCCTTGGTGAGGCGCCGAGCTTCGGTCTGCCTATATCGATCTACGATCCCAAATGCGGCGCGGCGAGAGCATATACGAGCCTTGCCGAAGAAGTGCTTGAGGACGACGGCGCGATCGATGGCGAAGCTTAAAGCTGCATAATGATCGTTTCTAATTTGATTTTACGAGGAATTTACGCAAAGGAGACTGTATGAAGGGGCTTGGAAAAGGGCTTGATGCGCTGCTTGGCGGCGCAAACATGAGCGATCCGTCGCAGGTGCGGATGGTATCCATCTATTTGATCGACAACAACTCGGAGCAGCCGCGAAAGCTTTTCAACGAAGAAAAGCTCAAGGAGCTTGCAACGAGCATTGAGCAGCACGGCGTTGTGCAGCCGATAATCGTTCGCAAAAACGGCGAAAGATACACGATAATCGCGGGCGAGCGCCGTTTCCGCGCTGCGAGGCTTGCGGGTCTGAACGAGGTTCCAGTGTTGGTGCGCGAGCTCAGCGAGCAGGAGATTCTCGAGGTTTCGCTTATCGAGAACCTTCAGCGCGAGAATCTTAATGCGATGGAGGAAGCGCGCGCGATCCGGCAGCTTATGGACGAGCATGATCTAACGCAGGAGGAGGTTGCCAAAAGGCTTGGAAAATCTCGCCCTGCAATAGCAAATTCCGTGCGCTTGCTTGCTCTTCCCGAGGAGGTTCAGCAGCTTCTTTACGACGGCAAGCTCCAGGCCGGTCATTGCCGCGTGCTTGCATCGGTTCCCGATGAGGCCCTGATGACGAGCCTTGCAAAGTCTGCCGCGCGAGAGGGCTGGAGCGTTCGCGAAACCGAGCTAAGAGTCAAGGCCGCGCTCGAAAAACAGGCGCTTGAGAAGCGCCAGCCCAAGCGTGAAAAGCTCTCAAACGATGCGAAAAAGGCTCAGGATGCGCTCCGCGAGCGGCTTGGAACCAAGGTCAGCCTCTCGGGCTCGGACGATCGCGGCAAAATCGTGATCGAATACTACAGCAAAGACGAATTGATGACGATTTTTGATACTATTATGGGAAAAAACGGCGAGGAATACTGAGATGTATCTTGCAAACGGTTGGAAGGATTTTGAAATATTGAATGCAGGAAACGGCGAAAAGCTTGAGCGCTGGGGCGACGTGGTGCTCCTGCGCCCCGATCCGCAGGCGATATGGCCGATGAAGGAGCCCGATTACTGCGATGCGCACTATATCCGATCTCATTCGGGCGGCGGCGAATGGGATTTCAAGCGCAAGCTGCCCGAGAGCTGGACGATAAAATACAAGGAGCTGCGCTTCATCGTGCGCCCAACGGGTTTCAAGCACACGGGTCTTTTCCCGGAGCAGGCAGTGAACTGGGATTTTATGAGCGGCATCGTGGAACGCTTCAAGAAAAAGCACGACGAGCCCTTCCGAGTGCTGAATCTTTTCGCCTATACCGGCGGCGCCACGCTTGCGCTTGCCAGGGCGGGCGCAGAGGTCGTGCACGTGGATGCGGCAAAGGGCATGGTCGCCTGGGCGAAGAACAATCTCGCCGAATCGGGGCTTTCAGATAAGCCTGTGCGCTTTATTATCGATGACTGCTTGAAATTCGTGCAGCGCGAAAAGCGGCGCGGCAGAGAATATGAGGGAATTTTGATGGATCCGCCGAGCTACGGCAGAGGTCCCACGGGCGAGATGTGGCGAATCGAGGAGGGGCTGTTTCCGCTCGTCAGCGAATGCTGCGATATTCTCAGCAAAAACGCGGGATTTTTCCTTATCAATTCGTACACGACGGGGCTTGCTCCGGCCGTTGTTAAAAACGTTTTAAAGGTCGCGCTCGGAAACCGCGGCGGCAAGCTTGAGGCGGACGAGATCGGTCTGCCCGTGGGCGGGGGAGAGCTGATACTGCCCTGCGGCTGCACGGGCCGCTGGTGGCGCGAGAATTAACGGAGGTAATAGATGAAATACAGTATCATCACGCTTCTTATCGGCTTTTTCAGCATGCTGTTTGGCTCATGCTGAGGGTCATCTATGAGGACAACCATCTGCTCGTCGTTGAAAAGCCCGTGAATATGCCCGTGCAGGCGGACTCGAGCGGCGACAATGATCTGCTGTCCGAAGCGAAAAAATACATAAAGGAAAAGTATAATAAGCCCGGCGAGGTGTATCTCGGGCTTGTTCACCGTCTCGATCGTCCCGTGGGCGGCGTGATGGTTTTTGCGCGAACGAGCAAGGCGGCGGCGCGGCTTACCGAGGCCGTGAAGGCGCGAAAGCTTGTTAAAAAATATGCCGCGATAGTTGATGCACCGCTGCCCGCGTTCGGAAGTCTTACGGATTATATGATTCGCGACGAGAATACACATTCCTCGCGCATCGTTTCCAAGGATACGCCCGCAGCGCAGCTTGCCAAGCTCGATTTTGCTTTGGTTGCTGAGAAAAACGGGCAGGCGCTCGCCGATATTTCGCTGCAAACGGGGCGGCATCATCAGATCCGCGTGCAGTTTGCGGGCATGGGCAGGCCGCTTTACGGCGATCAGCGGTACAATAAAAACGCGCGGGCGGGGCAGCAGATCGCGCTCTATGCCTACAGCCTGACGTTTGAGCACCCCACGCTCCGAGAGAGCATGACCTTCACGAGCCGGCCGTGCGGCGCGAGCTGGGCAAATTTCGGCGAGGAGCTCACCGCGCTAACGAACGGATTGCGCTGTCCGTATATCGATGAAAATATCATCGCCGTGAACAAGCAGCCGGATATTTCGGTCGCGATTGCGGACGGCGGGGAGGACACGCTTGAGGCGCGGCTTTCCCTTGCTTTTGAAGAGGCGTACCCCGTTCACCGTCTTGACGCGGCAACGAGCGGCCTCGTGCTCTTCGCGCGAAACGAGGCGGCGCGGGATGAATTGATGCAGCTCTTTGCATCGCGTGATATTAAAAAGCTTTATATAACTTATGTTTTCGGAGCGCCGCCCAAGCGGGAGGACGTTCTCACGCTCCATGCGGAAAAGGATGCCGAGGGGGCGAGGGTAAGCGTTTTCAACAGCCCCACGAAGCATTCGCGCGAGATGAAAACGGGCTATCGCGTTATCAAGACCTTCACGCTGAACGGCGAAAAAGTAAGCCTTCTTGAAATAGAACTTTTCACGGGCAGAACGCATCAGATTCGAGCAAGCCTTGCGCATATCGGCTGCCCCGTGGCGGGGGACGACAAGTACGGAGACAGGCGCAAAAACAGGATCTTCCCCTCGCGGCTGCTGCTTGCGGCGGTGCGCGTGGAGTTTCCGAAGCTTTCGGGCAAGCTTGCTCCTTTGAGCGGAAAGACTGTTGCGATAGAGCCGCCGTTCTGCGTGAACGAGGGCGGCGAGATCTGCATTTGCAGGACGTGAGCTCGGAAAACACCGATAAATAAACCGTAATGACTTATAATTATTCCGAAAAATTCGATATAATTGTTGCCGGCGCGGGTCATGCCGGGGTCGAGGCGGCGCTCTGCTGTGCGCGGCTCGGGTTTCGCACGCTCGTGCTTTGCCTGAACCTCGATTCCATCGCGCTTTGCGCATGCAACCCTGCGATCGGCGGAACGAGCAAGGGGCATCTTGTACGCGAGATCGATACGCTCGGCGGCGAGATGGGGCTTGCGGCGGATGAGACCTTTATTCAGATGCGCATGCTCAATCTGAGCAAGGGGCCCGCCGTACATTCGCTGCGCGCCCAGATCGATAAAAACCGCTATCACATGCGAATGAAGCACGTCCTTGAAAGGGAAAATTCTCTTACAATTACTCAGGATGAATGCGAGCGCATACTCGTTGAAAACGGCAGGGTGACGGGCATCATCTGCGCGGGCGGCGCGAAATATTCCTGCCGTGCGCTCGTCGTCTGCGCGGGCGTGTACCTCAAAAGCCGCATCCATATCGGCGAATACAGCCGCGAACAGGGGCCGAGCGGGCTTGCGCGCGCCGAGGGGCTCTCCGCATCGCTTGCGGAGCTCGGCTTTTCGCTGCGCCGTTTCAAGACCGGAACGCCGCCGCGCGTGCTGAAAAGGAGCCTCGATCTTGAAAGAATGATCGAGCAGGCGGGGGATGAGCCAATACCGAAATTTTCCTTTTTAACAAAAGAAAATTCGCGCGCTCAGCTTCCCTGCCACATGACCTATACGAACGAAAAAACGCATGAGACCATCCTCGGCGGGCTCGACCGTTCGCCGATGTTCAGCGGAAGGATAAACGCCGCGCCAACGCGCTACTGCCCCTCCATCGAGGATAAGCTCGTGCGCTTTGCGGATAAGGAAAGGCATCAGCTTTTCATTGAACCCGAGGGTGAATGTACCGACGAAATGTACGTACAGGGGTTCTCAACGAGCCTTCCGAGGGACGTTCAGCTTGCGGCACTGCGCACGATCGAGGGCATGGAGCATTGCGAAATAACGCGCTATGGATACGCGATAGAGTATGACTGCATCGACCCCACCGCGCTCGATCCAACGCTCGGAAGCCGCGATATCGCGGGGCTTTTCTTCGCGGGGCAGCTCAATGGCTCGAGCGGCTATGAGGAGGCCGCCGCGCAGGGCATTCTTGCGGGGATAAATGCCGCGCAGTTCGTTCGTGGCGAGCCGCCGCTCGTTTTGAAGCGGTCGGATGCCTATATCGGCGTGCTTGCGGACGATCTTTCCACCAAAGGCACGAACGAGCCATACCGCATGATGACGGGCAGGGCTGAGTACCGATTGATACTACGACAGGACAACGCCGATCTGCGCCTTACAGAGATAGGACGAAATATCGGGCTTGTTTCCGATGCGCGATACGATAAACTGATGCGCAAAAGGGAAGATATAGAGCGGGCAAGGCAGGCGCTCGGGGCGGTCGTGCCGCCGAGCGAGGCGCTGAATGCGATGCTCGAAGCTAAGGGCGAAAGCGGCGTTGTAACGGGCGTTCGCCTTTCGGAGCTGCTTCGCCGCAATTCGATAGGCTATACCGACCTGCAAATGCTGTTTGACAGCCTGCCGAGCGTTTCCGATGAGGCGCGGGAGCAGGTCGAGATCGAAGCGCATTACGGCGGTTATATCGAGCGTGAAAACGAGCGTATAAGGCGTTTTGAAAGCCAGGAAAATATTCTGCTGCCAAGCGATTTGGATTACAGCGCGATCGGAGGGCTTCGGCTCGAGGCGCGGCAGAAGCTCGCGGCGCAGCGCCCGCGCAGTCTCGGTCAAGCGAGCCGCATTTCGGGCGTTTCGCCCTCTGATATCGCGGTGCTTTTGATAAGGCTCAAGGCGCTCGGTTTGGGAAAAAATAATGAAAATTCGAGTGAAAGCGGGGGAGAGCAGTCGTGAAACAGCAGGTAATACCCGACTGCGGTTTGGTGCGCGAGTTGATAGCTCGGCATATTCCGCAGGCGAATAAAATGCAGACGGAGCAGCTCATTACCTATTATGAAATGCTTATCGAGCGCAACAACGTTATGAATCTGACCGCCGTTACCGACCCGGAGGGCGTGGTGCTCAGGCATTTTGCGGACAGCATTCTGCCGATGGAGGCGATCGCGGAGGGCGCAAGCGTTATCGACGTTGGAACGGGCGCAGGGCTTCCCGGCGTTCCGCTCAAGATAATGCGCCCGGATATCAAGCTGACCCTGCTCGATTCTCTCAACAAACGCATAGCTTTTTTGGACGAGGTGAACGCCGCGCTCTCGCTTGGAGCGGTTACCGTTCACGCACGCGCCGAGGACGGCGGCAGGGATAAAAACCTTCGCGAACGCTTCGATCATGCGCTTTCACGCGCCGTTGCGGAGCTTCGCATCGTTGCCGAATGGACGATTCCGTTTGTGAAGGTCGGCGGCAGCTCGATAATGTATAAGGGTCCGGGCGCTTCGGAGGAGATTGAAAACGCCGCCAACGCGCTAAAAATTCTGAACGCCAAAGCGAGGATCTTGAAATTCGAGCCCGAATGGGGCGAAAGAAATATCGTGGTTGCGGAGAAGAACGCGCCAACGCCCGCGAAGTATCCGAGGAAGGCGGGAACGGCGGGGAAGAACCCCTTGTAAAATGAAGCTTACTTCGTAAATGAAGCGCGCCTGCGGCGCATGATGCTCGCCTGCGGCGAATGAAGCGTGCTTCGCACATTGCGGTTGAAATTCCTGCGGAATTTCGATTATGTTTTGATTTAATAATTGAGATTGTTATTTCAGCCCGGCATGGGTCAAAAACGCCGCATGGGCGGTGCTATAATACTCGCATAACGGATGCCGCGAAAGCCTCGCGGCTTGATTCACACGACAAAAAACTAAGGGGATAAAGGAAAAATGCGAAGCAGGTCGAAGCATTTTTCCAAGGGTAAAACATGTCTGCAGCAGTAAAATTCATCCTCGGCAGAAGCGGCAGCGGCAAGACACGCGCCGTATTTGATGCAATAGTCGAGCGGGAGAGGCGCGGCGAGCGCTCTTTTCTGATCGTGCCGGATCGCGCGGCTTTTGAGAGCGAGCGAGCTTTGAGCGAGGCGATCGGCGCATCGATCGGCGGCGCGGGCGGCATGATGCACACCACCGCCTGCTCGTTTACGCGGCTTGCGTACCGCGTGCTTGCGGAAACCGGCGGCGGCAAGGCCTACCTCTCCTCCGAGGGGCGGCTGATGCTGCTTAGGCGCATACTCGATGAAAACAAGGCATCCCTTTCGACCTTTGCGCGGGTCTGCACCCACCGCGGTTTTGCGGAGGAGTGCGATGAAATTATTTTAAAATGTAAGCGTTTTTCCATTGAACCGGAGCAGCTTTCCTCTGCGGACGTGCCGGAACGCCTTAAAAAGAAGCTTGAGGATTTTGCGCTCTGCTACGAAAAGCTGAACGAGCGCATGGCGGAGCGGTATATCGACGGCGAGGATCTTGTGAATTCGCTGATCGAGCGCATTCCGCTTTCAAGCCTCAGGGAAGCGGCCGTGTTTGTGGATGCGCCCGATATGCTGAACGCGCAGAGCCTTCGTATAATAGAAAAACTCTTTTACACTGCGCAATCCGTGACCGTGACCTTCCGCGCGGACATTGCCTGCCGCGAAGCAAACGGCGGGCTGTTTCTGCCCGACATCGGCTATTTCGAGCGCCTTTCGGAGCTTGCAGCAGAAGCTGGCTGCACCGTTGAGACCTTGCGTATGATGGGAAACAAGCGGCATGCCTCCGCCGCGCTTTCGCACCTTGAAACCGTGCTTTTTGCGCCCTCAGCCGCAAAATTTGCGGGCGATGCAAGGGAGATAGAGCTGCATTCCTCGCAGGACAGGCTCAGCGAGGTGCGCGAAGCGGCTTCGGAGATCATTCGCGCCGTGCGGGGCGGACTGCGTTTTCGCGATATCGCGGTCGCCGTGAGCGATCTTGCAGCCTACGGTGAGCCGATCCGCCGCATCTTCAAGGCCTCGGGCATCCCCGTTTTCATGGATGCAAAGCGGCGTGTGGCATCGCATCCCGTTTCGGAGCTGATCCTTGCCGCCCTGCGCTGCGCCGAAAAGGGCTTTATGAGCGAGGATTTTATCCGCATTTTAAAGACGGGGCTGACCGATTTTCCCGACTCGACCCTTGAAAAGCTTGAGAACCATATCCTCAAATTCGCGCTGATGGGCAAGCGGCTCACTTCAAGCGAGCCGAGCGTTAAAAATGCCGAAGAAATAAAGGATTTTGAAGAGATAGAGCGAGCGCGTATCGCGATAGCGGAGCCCCTTCTCGCGCTCAAGGAGCGCCTTGGAGAGGACGGCAGCAGAGCCGCTTCGACCCGCGTTTCGGCGCTGTATTCCTACCTTTGCAAGATGGGGGTGGCAGATAGGCTCAAGCAGAGCTTTGAGAGCCTGAAAATGAATGCCGAGACCCTCGCTTTTGCGCTTGAAAACCGCCAGATATACGATACCATCATTGAGCTTTTGGATCAGATAAGTGTAATAATCGGCGATGAACCGATCGGACTTTCGCGCTTCTCCTCCGTTGTGAAGGAGGGGCTTGAGGCGTATGAGGTAGGCCTTATTCCGACCACGCTCGATCAGGTGATCGTTGGCGATGCAAGCTCCATCCATCCGGGCGAGGTGAAGCTTTTGCTCGTTCTTGGCGCAAATGAGGGGCGTTTTCCTTCCATGCGCGAGGATAATTCCGTAATAAACGACCGTGAGCTCGAGGCGATGCGTGCGGCGGGGCTCAAGGTTTGGGAGAGCACCGCGAGCATGGATGCCGCCGAAAGGCTGCGCACCTATTCGCTTATCTGCCGCGCCGGGGAGCGGCTGTATCTGTCCTACTGCCGCGATGCGCGTTCGGAGGCTTCCCCGCCAAGCTCGCTCATACGGAGAATAGGCGAAGCGTTCCCGCACTGCCAAAGGTCTGGCGGCGCGATCACCCCGGCGATGGCGCAGAGCGACGAAGCGGCGTTTGAGGCGCTTGCCGAGGGGCTGCGGCGGTTCATCGACACGGGCGAGGAAAACGGCGCGCTTGCCCCGCTCTACGCGCATTTTAACGCGAGCGAGAAGTACGCCCCCGCCCTCAGAGCGCTCGAAAAGGCCTATTACCGTGCGGATGCGCTCGCACCGCTCGGCAGGGAAAAGGCGCTTGAGCTGTACGGCAGCAGCATGATGGGCAGCGTTTCGCGGCTTGAGACCTTCAATAAATGCCCCTATCGCCATCTTTTGCAGTACGGCCTTTCCCTGCGCGAGAGGGAGGAGCACGGAATAAGGAACAACGAGTTCGGAACGCTTATCCACGATGCGCTCGATAAGCTCGTGCATTCCTATATCGAGCTGATGAAGGCCGACCCCGAAAAATGCGAGAGTTTGCTTGAAAATTTAACGAAGCAGGACGTGGAGGAAAGGCTCGCGGAGCTGCTTCCGCCCATCATAGAGAGCTTCAACCACGGCATACTGCTCGAATCGGCGGCGATGCGCGCGAAGCTCGACAGCATAAAACGCCAGCTTCGGGACGCGGGCTTTGCGGTGCTGCGCCAGATCGCGGGCGGAAAATTCAGACCCTACGCCACCGAGCTGCGCTTCGGCGGAAAGGATGATGAGCTTCCCGCGCTTGAGATAGAATCGAGCGGCGGCGCGGTTTTTAAAATACGCGGCGTGATAGACAGGCTCGATATCTATTCGGAAAAATCGGGGGTTGGAGCGAATTCCAAGGCAAATGAATATTTTCGCATCGTGGATTATAAGACCTATTACTCGCCCTTTGGGTTCACCGATCTTGTGAACGGGCTCAAGGTGCAGCTTCCTCTGTATGCGCTGGCGGTGCGCGCGGCGCTGGAGGCGGAGCGGCGTATGGATGCGGCGGGGATGTATTACCTGCATATCCACGCGCCGGCGGTGGACGAGGAGGAGAAGCGGGACGAGATCGTGCTCAAAAAGCTCAAGCTTTCGGGGCCGACCCTCGCGGATAACGGTGTTATAAACGCCTCGGATGCGGAGATCGGCTCGCGCTCATCGCGATTCATCACGGGTCTGCACCGCACCGATGACGGCTTTGCGGGCAAGCTGCTCGTTACGAGCGCCGAGATGGAAAAAACGCTTGATTTTGCGAAGAATTCTGCTCAAAAAACGCTGGATGCGATTATGGAGGGCAGGGCGGAGATCAGCCCCTATCGGCACGGCGGCGTGCGCGCATGCAAGAGCTGCCCCTATGGGAGCGTTTGCGGCTTTGACACCACGGCGGGCGACCATTACCGCAGGATAAGCGCGGTCACGCCGGAGAAATTCTTTGGCAGAAAGGAATAATATGAAGCTTTCGATCTATCAGATAATACTGCTTGCATACCTCTTTGTGATCAATCTGATCGCCTTTATCCTGATGGGCGCAGATAAGAAAAGAGCCGAGAAAAAGCGCTGGCGCATACCCGAAAAAACGCTGTTTTTGACTGCGATACTCGGCGGCAGCCTCGGCGCGGTGCTCGGGATGCAGTTTTTCAGGCATAAGACGAAGCATTGGTACTTTGCGCTGTTCATGCCGCTGATACTGCTTGCGCATATCGCGCTGATGGTGCTGTACTTTGGGAAGATTTAGTGAATAGTTCAGGATGAAATTCCTGAGGAATTTCTTGGAAATTTTATCCTGTTATCTTAGTAAAAGGCTATGAAAAAAGGGCAACCCAAGCGGAGGCCCTTTGATATTATTTAAATTTGAAAGCTTAAAAGCTTAGTCGTGAGAAGAATTGAGGATGGTAACGTCGTCGCCAAGCGCCTGACGGATATTGTCCTTCATCTTCTGTGCGTAGGGACATGGGAAGCAGATATCGCGCCCCTTCTGGATGCAGGTGGAGAAAGCGATGAGCTGTGCGCCCTGCTCAACGAGCTTCTTGGCTCTCAGCACAACGCGATTGCCGGGGCAGCCGCCGCAATTGCAAAAGCCGACAAGATCGATCTCTTCTTCGATGCCCGCAAATGCGCCTGTATGATTCTTAACGGCAAGAAAATCGTCCGTTCCCGGGCAGATATCCTCCGTTTGCATGCATCTGATAATGCCGACTTTCATGGTAAGCTCCTTTCATATAGTGCACCATTTTAAACATTATAACATTATCAATATCAATAATCAATGGCTAACTCGAATATATATGAAACAATTTTGTCGAATATATACGTCTTAACCTCGATCATTCTTCGCGCTCCGCTTTATTCAGCTCCATTGCGCGTTTATATGCGGCATTTTTCGGCATATCCAGCGTTTCGGCGGCGATGCGGGCGGCCGATTTAACGGAAACGCCCTCGCAAAGCAGCGCATTAAGCAGCGCATCGAGCATGCCGTTATTTTTGCTTGCTGCCTCCTTTTCCGCCGCACCTATCGCAAGCACGCATTCGCCCTTGGGAGGCTCGGCTGCAAACCTTTTTGCAAGCTCCGCCGCGCTTCCGCGCACGCATTCTTCAAACGCCTTGGTTATCTCCCGAACGAGCGCGCAGGGGCGCTCCTCGGCGCTCTGCCCGCTTCTTTCGATCGCCTCGGCGATATCCGCAAGCGCGGCGCCAACGCGCAGCGGGCTTTCGTAGATAAGCACGGTGTCCGCGCTTTTAGCTATTCGCTCGAGCGCTTCGGCTCTTTCCGCGCCGCAGCGGGGCAGAAATCCGAGAAACAGCAAGCTTTTTGTGGGAAGGCCGCTCATTATCCACGCCGTTGTCATTGCGCTTGCGCCGGGCTGCAGCACGAAGGGCAAGCCCTGTTCAACGAATTTATTGATGAGCTCCGCACCGGGGTCGGAAACGCCGGGCATGCCCGCATCGCTGACGAAGGCCACGGCATCGCCCGCGCGAACCTCGGCGGCGATGCGCTCGGCGCGGCTCTTTTCGTTGTGCTCATGGCAGCTTTCAAGCGGCTTTTTGATGCCGTAGGCGTTGAGCAGCTTGAGTGTGTTGCGCGTGTCCTCGCAGTAGATACGCTTTACCCGCGAAAGGGTTTCGAGCGTGCGCAGCGTGATATCACCAAGATTGCCTATCGGCGTTGCGCAAAGATATAGCCCCGGCGCAAGACAGGCTGCTTCATCCGCAGCGGCATCGGCCGCTATGGTTTGCATATTTTCCTTTACTAAATCAATAAGCCTTTTATTCTCCATTATAATACCTCTGCACTTCCTCGGTGTAGCGCCCCGATTCGTCCGCGATTATAAGATCGTTTTCAACGGTAAGGCCGCTCTTTGCGCCGTGCTTGGCTCTTATCAGCGCAAGATAGGGCTTTCTGCCCGCCTTTGTGCGCACGAGGCGCAGGGTTTTAGGCTCAAGCGAATTCGCGCTGAGCGCGCAAAACGCCTCCGAAAGCCGCTCGGCGGGGAAGCAAAGGCTGAAGCTGCCGCCGAATTTCACAAAGCGCCGCGCCGCCTGAGCGAGCGAAAGGATATCCGCATTGCGCTCATGCGTTGCGCCCGCGTTCTTGGGATCGCCGCCGGAGCCGACCTTGAAATACGGCGGGTTGCATACCGCGTGGTCGAATTTGCGCTCAAACGAAAGCTCGGGGGAGAGATAATCCGCGCAAACGACCTCTATTTTTCCAATGCCGCGCGTGTTTTCTTCGGTGCTCTCGCGATCGAGGCCGTTTAGAGCAAGCGTTCGCTCAAGCCTTTCGCACTGCTCCGCGTCGATCTCAATGCCCGTCACCGAAAGCCCCGTTTTCGCGGCAAGAAGCAGGGTTATAGCGCCCGAGCCCGAGCCCAGATCGATCACGCGCGCACCCCTTTTCGCGCGAAGGAGCGGGGGCAGCGCAAAATGCGTCAGCAGTATCGAATCCGTTCCGAAGCAGAATGCCGATGGCGACTGGATGAGGAGAAGACCCTTGTATTGAAGGTCGTCCGCGCGTTCGCCCTCGCGCAAGAGCCCGCTTTTATCCGCAAAAAGCCCGCTTTGGGCAGGCTTTTTATCCGTTGCATTTATAGTATTCATCACAGCACTCCCGGGATTAGCCTCAGAAGGAGGTTGGAGTTATACAGGAAGGAGGCGAGCGTGCTGTTTGTTATCATATCCTGGATCTGATCGAAGGGGAGCACCGTCAGCACCACGGGCGTTATCATAAAGATAACGGAAACGTCGATAAGTCCCCTTATGAAGCCCACCGCGCCGCCCGCGATCTGATCGGTCAGCGGTATGCGAAGCTTCGGGAAGCGCACCGAATAATCCAGCCAGCTTATCAGCACGGTGAGGAGTATTCTTGAGATCATATAGATAATAATGAACGAGATTATGTTTATGAAAACGATAACCTTGCTCTCGTTGAAATAATCGCCCAGCGTGGTGATCCCGCGATCCTTGAGCGCCTCCGAAAGGATATTGTCGTGAACGCGCTGCATGAAGGGGAAGGGAAGGTTGCTGCGCTCCATGATCTCGTCTATCTCGGCGTTGGTGAGCGTGGTGATATCCCTGTTCACAAGATCCACGTCGTAGATATCCTCCTTGCCCTCGGTGTAGCTGAGCATGGCGGAATAGAGCGACTGATTGGCAACGATCAGCTTGGCCGTCGAGCGCATGAAGATGAGCGCAATGAGCAGCGAAACTATCGTGGCGCCGAGCGCGGCAAGATTCCAGAGGAAACCCTTGTATACGCCCGCGAGCACGAATATCGCAAACACGGCGATTATCGCAAGATTAACAATTTCCATATCAAAAGGCTTTTTCCTTTCAGAAATTCTTTAGAGTGAAGAGTATCGGCTTTCCCTCGGAGAGAAGAAGGAGATTGCTTTCATCGAGCTTTTCGGCAGAGGACGCATCCGTGCCGAGCGGGATGGACGAGGTGATTTCGCCCTTCATATTGCGGATAACGGCGGTGGAATCGCTGAGCGTTACCACCTTGCCCCGCATCAGGAAGCAGGGCGAATCGCCGCCGATGGAGGAAAGCTCCAAAACGCTGTCGTCCGCCGCCTCCGCCTCCTTAACGCAGAGAACGCGAAGAGGAGAAGCGCCTTCACCGCTTCGCGAAAGCAGCAGCATCAGCCTTCCGTCCGCACAGGAGCTGTCAATGCAGTCGTAGCCGCGAGCAAGCAGGCGGTACGCTTCGGTATTGGTGGAGCGATCGAAGCGGATAAGGCTGTCCGTTCCGAAAACGAAAACGCTTTTTGCCGTTAAAATAACGTTTTTCGCGATCTCGCCCTGAATGTTCATAACGCCGGTTATGCTCTCGCGCGCAAGATCGAGCGTGGTAACGGTGGTGGAAACGGCGGTGCCGGTCATCACCAGCTCGGACATATACATGGCGGAGCTGTCGCCCCCCTCAAAGCCGAAATCAAGCAGCACGGAGGAGCCGAGCTCGGCAAGATAGCGCCGATCGCCCGCCGAATTATACACCGCAAGCGAATGGGTGTTGTCCGCATTCTCTATATAGGCTCCCACGTATTTGCCGCCGCATACGATCTTTTTGATAGCGCCCTCGATATTGTGCTCATACGGCGTTCCGACCACCTGCAGCGAGGTTGTGGAATAAACGACCTTTATTTTGTCGCTTCCCGCAACGGCCGCGCCGCTCTGCTCAAGATCAACGGCAAAGCTCTTGGCTTCGTCCGCAATATCCAGATAGGAAAGCTGCCTGTCGCTCGTGTAGAGGAATCCGCCGCCGGTAAAGGCGAATTCATCGGAGGAGGCAAAGGGCAGGCTGCGTTTTGAAGCGGAGGTCTTGCACGATGCGCAGAGCTTCAGAGCGCCGAAGATGAGCCCGGCGATGATAAGCGCAAGCGCACTAAACACTATTATCCTGCGGAGCCTAAGCTCCGCGCGGCGATTATGTTTTCTTCTTTGTTGAGTCATTCTAAGCCGAATTCCGGTTCATTTAGTAAGATTTCGGGCAAACGCCCGATGAGGCGGTCAGGGGCGAAACACCCGAACCGCGTTTTTAACTATCTCGCATACGAGCGGAGTTTTTTCGATCAGCTCGCCGTCGAGCTGAACCGTGTTCTCCCCGTCCGTGCGCACGGTGATGCGCTCTGCACGGGTGTAGATAACCTGCTTTTTATTTATATGCTTTCCCTTAATAAAGCAGGGCAGAAGCGTTATAAGGCGGAAAAATCCGAGATATTTCGCCATGCAGATATCGAAAAGCCCGTCGTCATACTTCGCATCGGGCGCAACGAGCATACCGCCGCCGAAGCGCCTTCCGTTGCAGGCGGTGATTATGAGCGCATCCAGCTCCTGCTCCGCTCCGCCGTCTATGGAGATATGGGCGCGAATCTTGCGCTTATGCAGCACCGCATCCACGATGCCGAGCAGGTAGGGGAGCATACCCGTGCGCCCCTTTTTATGCTTCTCGGTTCGCGCAAGCACGTCCGCATCGAAGCCGAGCCCGCAAACGTTTGTAAAAACCCTGCCGTTCGCTCTGCCAAGATCGGTCGCCTTCGCTTCCCCCGAAAGGATCAGCTCCGCCGCCGCCTCGGGCTCGGTCGGAATGGACAGTGCGCTGGCAAGATCGTTGCCCGTTCCGAAGGGCAGTATTCCGAGCGCAGCGCCCTTTTCGCACAGCGCCGAGGCCACCTCGCGCACGGTGCCGTCGCCGCCTACTGCAACTATCGTTTTAACGCCCCTTAAAAGCGCATCTGCGGCAAGCTTCTCCGCATGGCCGGGGGACTCGGTGAAAAAACACTCGAACTTCGCTTTTTTCGCTTCAAAAACTGCCTTTGCGCGCTCAAAAAGGGAGATGCACCGACCCGAACCCGCAACGGGGTTCACTATGAAGGCAAGCGCGGGCTTCGCGTTGAGGCTCGCTTCCTCGCCATCGGCTTCAACAGAAGCGGCGAAACGGTTTTCTTTTTCCATGAAAGCACCTCCGGCAAACGCGATGGAGCATACAACTCCAATATTATAATAACGCATTTACAGAGGTTTTGTCAAGCCGAAAGGAATTTTAACGAAAAATGGCGGAAAGGGGAAGGAAGGGATCCTGCAAGAGGATCCCTTCAAAAAACATTATTCGGATCGAAGCGCTCACCCGATCAGCTTATTCAGCATCTCGGTAACGCCGTCCAGCCAGTCGCCCTCGTAGAGCTCCACAAGGCCTGCATCGGCGGCGGCGGCGAGCTTACCGTTCATCGGAAGCTTCGCCGTAACGGGGATGAACAGCCGCTTTGCGGTCTCCTCCACCTTGCTTTCGCCGAAGATGGCGGTCTTTTCGCCGCAGCAGGGGCACTCGAAATAGCTCATGTTCTCAACGAGCGCAAGCACGGGAATATCCATCATATTCGCCATATTCACGGCCTTTTCCACGATCATGGAAACGAGCTCCTGCGGGGAGGTGACCACGATTATGCCGTCCACGGGCAGGCTTTGGAACACGGTCAGCGGAACGTCGCCCGTTCCCGGAGGCATATCCACGAACATGAAGTCCACGTCCTTCCAGATAACGTCCGTATAGAACTGCTTGACTGCTCCGGCAATAACGGGGCCGCGCCAGACCACGGGCGTGGTCTCGCTTTCGAGCATGAGGTTGACGCTCATAACGTCCACGCCGAGCTTGCTCTGATTGGGCAGTATGCCCATTTCGGTGCCGATCGCCTTATCGTGTATGCCGAAGGATTTGGGGATGGAGGGGCCGGTGATGTCCGCATCGAGTATCGCGGCATGGTAGCCCGCCCTCTGCGCGTTCACCGCAAGAAGGGAGGTCACGAGGCTCTTGCCAACGCCGCCCTTGCCGCTCACCACGGCGATTATCTTCTTTATCGAGCTCTGCTCGTTCGGCTTTTCAAGAAAGCTCGACTTATCCTGCTTGGAGGGACATTCCGCTCCGCAGGTGTCGCAATTGTGGGTACATTCTTCGCTCATTTTACTTTCCTTTCCAGCTTTTCGCCGCAAGATAGATGGTTCATCGGTTATTATACCCCCAAAGCGGGATTATAGCAAGAGAATACGATGATTTGACAAAGCGCTTCGCTTTTTATATAATGGTCAGCGGCATAAAAAACTTGAGCTTCGGCAAAAGAAAGGAAAACTTTATGAAAAACAAAAAAGCAAAGCCCATGACCATAGTATGCATCGCACTTGCAATCTTGAGCGCGGTGCTGTTTAGCCTTCTTATTAGTGAAACCGCCAAGAGGCGCGAAGCGGAAACGGATCTTAAAAACCATTATTCTTCGCTGATTGAATCGGCAAAGGATAATTTTGAAAGGTATCTTGAAACGGGAGAGGAGCGACTGTATGATTACGGCACTTCGGATATTGGCGCGATCGCGGGCATATATTGGCTTATGGATGAGCCGAAGGATTCCACCCACAGCCTGCTGCTTATCGCCCAAGGCAGGCTTATAGACAGCGGAGCGGAGAAATGCCGCGAGGCGCTGCCGTATCTTATCGAGGCGCTTGACAGGGCGCTTGAAGGAAACGAAGCTTCGTTTGATCTGCATCTTCAGTATTTCAGAAACCACACGCATAACGATTGAACTGCCAACGATTTGCAAGCATAAAGAAACCCGCCCGCGAATGACCGCAGGCGGGGTTTTTCAATAATCCTTCTTCCCGCGAAGCTCTTTTCTTATATAGCGAAAGGTTTTCTTCTCGCCCTCATCGCGAAGCATTATAAGCAGCTTTTCGAGCATTGCGGCGGTCTCCTCGTGCATACGCTTTCTTGCGCTGCCCCTATTGAAGTATTCATAGGGGCAGGAGTCGTCGTAGTTCTTGCCCTTATAGACCTTGCTCGCGCCCACGCGGTCGCAGAACATTTCGATAAGGAACTTCGTTGGCATCTTGACGGGTGTCATCTGCTTCGTTTGCGGATGATAGTCCGTCCAGTATTCGAAATGATGGCGGTTTCTGCCCTTATGGTGCATCCAGGCGTAGGAAAAGCCCTGCTTTTCGCGCTCGATCTCGTTTGGGCTGCGGGTGCCCACGAAGTTCTTTGCGCTCGGGATGAACTCGGACGGAGAGAATTTTGAAAGGTCATGCAAAAGCCCCCTCAGCGGTATCCCCGCGAGGAAGCAATGCCGCATAACGGCGTGGCGATGTTTTGAGACCACGCGAAAATGCTTGAAGGGATGCGCTTTTCCGTCGCCGCTGTCCTTGACGGGCGCGGACTTGACTTCGTTGTTATTGATCTGTTCCATCTTGATTTCCGTTTTCGGTTTTTTCCGAATTTTCGGCGGCTTCGGCTGCTTGCGCGTTTTCTGCCTCGGGCTTCTTTTTATTTCTGCCGCTGAAGAACAGGCGGCGCTTTTTCTTCTTTGAGCGCGTGTGCTTATCAAGATCGCGCGGGATATCGCTCACTATCGGAACGCCGCGGCTTCGGGCGCGCGCGTTCGTCCATTCGGCAACGAGCCGGTAGATAACGGCGGTGGTGGGCACGGAGAACAGCAGCCCCGCAACGCCGAACAGCCCGCCGAAAACGATTATTGCAACTATCACCCATGCGCTCGAAAGCCCCACGGCGTTGCCGACCACCTTGGGGTAGATCAGGTTGTTGTCGAGCTGCTGGATAACGAGCAGCATCACCACGAACCACACCGCAAGCATCGGGTTTTCGGGCGAAGCCATAAGGATAACAAGGGCGCTTGGGATCGTGCTTATCCACGGTCCGAGCACGGGAATGAGCGTGAAGGCGGCGATGAACACCGATATCATCTCGGGGTAGGGCATACCGAAGATGCGCATTCCTATATAGCACAGTATGCCGATTATGGTTGAAGATGTGATCTGCCCCGTGATATAGCCCCGGTACGCGCCGTTTGCATAGGAGCTGACCTCGAGTATGCGCTCGGCGTTTTTTGAACTGAAAGCGGCCCTGATAAAGCGCCTTGCGTGGGCAAGCAGCTTGTTTTTATCCGCAAGTGCGTAAACGCTGAAGGCTATGGCAAGCACCGCGTTTGTGAGCTTTCCAACGGTGGAGAAGGTGAAGTTTATTACCTTGGGCAAAAACTCCATCGCAAAGCGCTCGGCGCGCTCGGCGAAGCTCTTGGATATCTCGATCGCGTGCTCGGTGAGCTCCTCGCTCAGCTCAAGGCTCTCCCAGAACTCGGTTGCCCGGTTCACAACGGCGTTGTAGTAGGTGCCGATATTGGAGAAGAGCATCGTAACGCCCTCCACCGCCTTGGGCACGATCAGGAAAACGAGCAGAACTATCAGCCCGAGCACGAAAAGATACGACAGGAGATTGCAAATAATTACGATGAAGCGCTTGCCCTCGTATTTTCGGAAAACGGTGCGCTGCAAAAAGGTGGAAGGAATATTTACGATGTATGCAAGCAATAGACCCGCCAGAAGCGGACGAAGCACGCGAAGAACACCGCCGAGCGCAGCCTTCGCCGCGCCGAAGTGCTCAAGTATTTCATAAAAGAGTATGCCCGCGAATACTATCACGAGCCAGCGCCTTGCCCAGCGCCATGCCGCACGCCATCTGTTCATAGAAGGTTCTCCCAAAGGGGTAGTTAATAGTGAATGGTGAAGAGTGAATAATGAATAGTTGAGGTGGAAACGCCCGAGGGCGTTTCCGATTAAATTAAAATTCCGCAGGAATTTTTACCGCAATGTTCCGAAGGAACGCATCATGTGCTGAAAGCACAAATCATTTGCCGAAGGCAAGTATCATGCGCGAAGCGCACATCATTTCGTTCCTTCCGCTGCCTTCTTCTCCGCATAGGCGATCACCATCTCCACCGCCACAACGTAGTCTCTGTTGTTGTTGATGGAAATATCCGCCTTGGCTTCGTAGTTGCGGATGTATTTGTCGAAAGCGGGCTTAACGGTTTTTTCGTATTGGGCGAGGATATTGTCCGTCTCCCTGCCCCTTTCGGCGATATCGCGCCGAATCCTTCTTATAAGGCAGGTGTCCGCATCCACGCTGACGTATATCTTAAGATCCATGAGGCGGCGCAGATTTTTATCGTGCAGCGCATGGATGCCCTCGATTATAAGAACCTCGGGCGGGGCAATAAGCTCGTTTGTATCCGCACGGCGATGGTTCTCGTAATCGTAGCCCTTTTTATTGATGCACTTGCCCTCGATCAGCGCGCGCACGTCCTCAAGCAGCGCATCGTGCTCGAAGATCTTGGGGTCGTCGTAGTCCACAAGGCGGCGCTCCTCGAAGGGCTTGCTGCCCTGATCGATATAGTAGCAGTCCTGACTGAGTATCTCGCAGGAGCAGGAGATGTCGTTCTTGATTTTTCGGGCAACGGAGCTTTTGCCGCTGCTCGTGCCGCCGCATATACCGATAATGACCATGGGCTTGACCTCCGCCGAAAATTTGATTGATGCCGCAGGAAAAAGAAGAGAAAAATTTTGGAAAGGAAGAATGAAAAAAGAAAACTCAACGCTCTCCCGCGACCGAGTCTATTATATCAAAAAAACTCGAATAAAGCCATAGCAAACAAGGGCTGTTGTTTAAGAAAAGCGCAGCTTCGGTGCATGAAAAAAGCTTCGGAGAGCCCTCTGAAGCTTTTTGCTATCCGTTTTACTCCACAGTTACCGCGTTGGCAAAGTCAAAAACAATGTTTTTAAGCTCTGCGGCATCGCTTTGCGCACAAATGAACTGAATCAAATAGTAATTCTCCGAGCCCTTGAAGGCAAAATTCCAGCCTGCGTTATTCATGCGGGCGTGTTCGTAATAGATAAGCCCGTTTTCTTCGATAACTTCACAGCCGCGGTCGCTGCCGTTATCGGCGATAGTTTGCTCCAAAAGAGATTTGACATCCGTAACTTTGAATTCCGCCGCCTTCTCGGGCGTAACGATCTGTACCGTAACACATAAATACAAGGAAACATAATAGCCGTCAAAACCTATCGTGCTCTTCTTTTCGGTGAAGATATCGGTCAATTCAAGGGTGTATCCGCTGCCGGAAAAAACCTTTTTGTTTCCAAACGAACTTGTTTCGGAATCGAAATATGCGTGCTTTTCAAGAAACAGACCGCAGCCGAGCAGCGGCAGAGAAAACAGTACGGCGAGAAGAAGTGCAAAAAACCGTTTCATAATAGTCCTTTCTTGAGCGGGAAAACCGCTGCAACTTAGAATTCGTTTCGGAAAGTTATCCCGAGCTCAGTATATCACACACAGTTGTCCGTTTCAACACTAACGCTGTAAGCGCAAATACCAAAGCGGCGGGACCTCGCTTTCCCGCCGCTTTGTCATGGAAGTGTACACTTTAGGCATGGAGCCTACCGCAAATTCAGTCTATGCCAAGTGCTATTCGCATTATTTCAACCGCATCCGACATTGTAACGATGCCGCTGCCGTCCACATCCGCCCTTGCTATCGCATCCGCACTCAGCGTTTCAACGCCCATCGCATGGCGCAGAGCCAGCATAGCGTCCACAAGGTTGACGATGCTGTTGCCGTCGGAATCGCCGAGCAAGCCGTCTGTGGGCGGATTCGGGATCGCGTATTCGGGGGGAACGGGCGCGCTCGAGCCTGCGCTCGGGCCGATCGCGATAACGCGGATGCTGCCGATATAGGTGCCGAGAACGGAAACGTTCAGGCTGTAGTCGCCCGCCTCGCCCGCGCTGTATGCGGGAGCCCATTCGAAGCTAACGCGGCTGTCGCTCCAGGAAAGAGTCTGGGTCTGGCCGCCGATGCTTGCGCGGAACTTGATCTGCGCATTCGCAAAAACCGTGCTCTCATCAACGCTTTCGTCGTTATCGAGGTTCACGAAGTAGTCGCGAACGCCCTCGAGCGCCGCCTGCGCGGTATCCGGCGAATAGATGCAGAGATTGCCGCCGTTCGTGGAGAGCGCGAAGCCGGAGCCGCTCGAAACGAGATACAGCGTTCTGCCGCCGCCCGGACCTCCGGGACCGCCGCCGCCCGGGCCGCCCTGACCTGCCGCAACGGTGGTTATGCGAGCGTAGCTGCCGCTCGGGGAGAACGCCCACGCCGCTGCGGAGGATGCCGAGGTGGTGAGGTTCAGAGTG